>Ga0209269_1000187_pt1 | contig 83534 bp, 59 predicted proteins | sample MTBAKMMethaMetaG_FD_187455 | JGI IMG/M metagenome (GOLD analysis project Ga0209269, IMG submission 187455) | Enrichment culture microbial communities from Arthur Kill intertidal strait, New Jersey, USA, that are MTBE-degrading - MTBE-AKM (Arthur... | ecosystem: Environmental > Aquatic > Marine >...
CAAGGTGAAGCAAACGGCGTAACAGCCGATAACTCGCGGCCCCCTTAAGGGGGCCAACAGAGGATAACCAGACCAGATGAAAGACTACCCTAAACAAATGTGCGAAAGATTCTTGACACTACCAGAAGGTTTGGTTATTCTCATATCTAATTCAAGAACCTTTGGGTGGGATATAGCATAATCGCCAAAGGTGGGGAGTCGTATCTCTGCCTTTTTTAAATCGGCGACTAACATCTTATATAATTTCCATTCATAACGGGGGACGATTTCTCCTCCCTTTTTAATAACCGCCATTGTCTCGGGGAAAGAGGTGCCCAAAAGTGTGAAAGTTCGCCAGTCATTTAAATAAAGCAGTTTACTTACAATCGCCTGAATAGCCATTGAAAATCCATCGGGTGGAACAAAATTGGGCGAACCTAAATCTAGGATAAAGTCGCAGTCGCAAGAGTTAATTTCCAATGTCGACAACAATGTGTCTATTTCTGTTTTCAGCGAACTCTTCCGTGCCTGCTCTATTGTTATTCTTAGACAGATACCTTTTTTATCTTTGACCGAAGCAGTTTTAATTTCTCGCTGATATTCTGTATCTCCAAGAAGACTTGTTACTGGTATAGCTTGACATCTCTTTGCCCGGAGTCCATCAAAGATAAACCGAACTGGATGAATCCCAGTTGCCATCTTTTTAACTGATTTAATTAAACTCAAATCGACAAGACAAGGAGAAACACCCCACTTCTCATAAACTCTTTTTGCAAAAGGAGCCAGATGCTCGTCTATTGTCTTCGCCTCTGTTTCATTTTCAAAATCCCATCCAAGTTCTGGAATTTCTATCAGTGGCGTAAACGCATGTTTTATTGTATCTGGCAACCGCCACACAGCTTGGTATTCTCCCTGTTTCCATCGAAGGCATGGTATGTAATGGGTATGATTAAAGCGCATAATGTTCTCCTGTATTAATAAAAGCAGACATCTGGGAAAAGTTTCCTTACTTTACCTTGGCCGACCATATCGGCAAGAATAATATAGTTTTTCGCTTCTCTTCTTATCTTGCCTGCAACTATTGATGGATGAATGCCTAATTCGTTTGCAAAATCGATAATGGATTCTTTACTTCTGGTATAGCGAGCCAAGGCGGTTTCCCATTTGTTTTCGGGCACGAGCATTTCACTGCTCAATTCATCTGCTTCTCGCTCGATGTCTTCGGCTTCTACCTCAAGATCGTCGAATATACTTTCAACATTTCCTTTGCCTAAGTGTTTCATTATATGAACCACTTCGTGGAAAAGGACAAACCAGAAGTTATCAAGTCTGTCATAACGCAGAGTCATTGCTATTATTGGCGAACCATTAGGAAGTAAAAATGCGGCCCCATCTAAATGTGTTTGGGGAAGATGCGATTCGATAATTAAGTGAATTCCGTTACTTTGTAAATAATTGATTGCTTTTATGGGGCCTTCTTTATCGATACTAATATGGGCAAGTATATTCAGCCATTCTTCAGTAATTAATTTATGTTTGTATTTAATCGTTAATTCTTTTTCTTTTTCCCTTTTCTGAGCAAGCCACATAATTCGACATTGCCACGCAAGAAGTGCATACCAATCCACAATCCCTCCTGATCTAACTCGCTGACGTGCGGCGGATTGGATAGGCTTAACAAGAGATTTCTTTACAAACTCACTAACAAGTTCTTCGGCATTAGCTAAGGCTTCTTCTAATGACCCGGTAAATCCCTCAAACCAGTTGCGTCGGTACATTTCTTTTATTGGGAACTGATCCCAAGCTAATTCATCCATCTTTGCATTAAAAGGTTTCTGTGATGTAGATTTAAATTCTGCGATTTCACTTATGTTTAATCCAATCGCCTTTGCTATTTCAGAGATTCGGGATAAGTTTGCCGAAGCATAGGCTTCGGATTCATATCTTTGAATCTGTTGTTCTTTCAAACCAACAACCTCTGCAAGCTGGCGTTGTGAAAGCCCTTTGACAATACGTGCTCTGATAAGAATATTTGGTAAATCTTCCAGATTCGATGCCTTTAATATCTCAACAGCTCCTGATTTTAATGTTTCATATTCTTGAAGCTGTTTAGAAAGATTTTCACATTCGCTACGTAGCGCATCCAATTCCGCTTGAGCAAGAACTTTAGACTTCGTTTGTTTCATAACGGTTTTTATATCGAAATCTTCAATAGCTTTCCGGAATTTCTCTAATTGCGTGCTCGTTATTCGATATTGTCTTTCGTTAGTTATCATTGGCGAGACCTCTTTTCGGCAATTATTTTAGAGCTTTATGCAAATAATACCTTTAGCGAGACCCGAATCCTTATCAATTTGAAAAAAACCAAGAAAAGGAAGGATTCCATCTGCAGATAGATGGGTCGGAAAGAATTCTCCCTGATACATTTTCTTTTGTTTTTTACGTCCATCAGAAAAATCAAGGAAAACAGGATTTAACTTTGCGTTGTCAACACCTATGCAATCCCAACAAGCATCAAAGTCACCGGGATTGGTTTTTTCTGTCACGAAACTACCATCCAGAAATATCTTGCGGCAGCCGGCTTTTAGTAAAGCCATGACACCTTCTTTAAATCCGGAAAATAGATGTTTTCGGCGTTCAGATGTTGTGAAACGAAATTCAACCTCCTCAAGTGTTGCATTGTGAATCCCTGGAGGTAAAACTTTCCAGGGCCCGCCAATGTCAACAAATTCTGGTATCATAACACAACTATATTGTTGTGTTGGGCGGGGGTCAAGAAAAACTTTTTATATTAAAAGCAAAATAGGATGATAATTTTGTCATATTTTTGGCATGGAGTTTGGGTTGTACGGTTTCATGTCGGGGATAACTACGTGTTAGAATTAGCTTGGGATTATTTTGAAAATGAAGATGTAGATGTAGCTGGGGTAGGGTTTGGAAATTTTCAACGGTCTTTGGGCGCTGAGGTGGCAAATTTTCATTATATACATAGTATAGATGTTAATTTGCAATAATTATAAATCCTTATCATATAAGATGATACGAAGAATATTCAGACAGGGGGCTGGGGGCTTTTTGCAAAATACAAATTAAATTGTAATGTGCAACGGTTGTTGAAAATGATGGTGGGGGACCGGGCCGCCGGCGGCGGAGAACAGGAGAACAGTCGAGCAAGAGAGCAGGTGAAAGAGGAAGAAAAGAAGGTAGCGGGAGCTAAACAAAAATAAAAATAACCCCCGGCGGGTGCCGGGGGCTAACAGTTTTATGCTCCGCAGTGCGGGCGGGAAAATAATATCATAGCCCGGTTATGTCTGGGCGAGTTTCTGGTAGTACTCGAAGCGTTCGGCGTACTCTTTGGCAAGTTGTTCGTGGAGGCGTTTGGCCTCGTCGGGGAACTGCTTGACCAGGGTCTTATAGCGGACCTCGCCCATGATAAAATCATGCAGATTAGTGGTGGGGGCTTTAGAGTCCAAAGTAAAGGGGTTCTTGCCCTCGGCCTTGAGCAGCGGATTGTAACGGTACAAAATCCAATAGCCACAGTCAACGGCCAGCTTCTCCTCGGCCTGACTCTTGCCCATGTCAATGCCGTGATTGATACAAGGGGCGTAGGCAAGGATAATCGATGGGCCGGGATAACTCTCGGCCTCAACCAAGGCCTTGAGCAACTGGTTCTTGTTGGCACCCATGGAAACCGAGGCGACGTAAACGTAACCGTAACTCATCATCATTAACCCCAGGTCCTTCTTCCTGGTCTTCTTGCCAGAAGCGGCGAATTTGGCAACGGAACCGGTGGGTGTGGCCTTACTGCTCTGGCCGCCAGTGTTGGAGTAAACCTCGGTATCCAGCACGAGGACATTGACATCCTCGCCGCTGGCCATGACGTGGTCCAGGCCGCCGTAGCCGATATCGTAAGCCCAGCCGTCACCACCGAATGACCAGACGCTCTTCTTGGTAAAGATGTCCTGCATGGAAAGAATCTCGGCAAGCAGCGGATTGTCGCCGGCTTCCTTATTGAGCAGGTCACGCAAGGTGTCGCCGATCTGACGGCTCTTCTCGGCGTCGCTGGAGTTCTCCAGCCAGGCAGTGAAGGCGGCTTTCAACTCATTAGAGACGCCTTGGCCAAGGGCCAGCCGAATCTTGTCGGCGAGGTAACCGCGGCGCTGCTTCAAGGCTAAATTGAAGCCGTAACCGAACTCGGCGCAGTCCTCAAAAAGGGAATTGGCCCAGGCAGGGCCGTGACCCTTGGCGTTGATGGTGTAAGGACAACTCGGAGCGGAACCGCCGTAAATGCTGGAGCAGCCGGTGGCGTTGGCGATAATCATGCGGTCGCCAAAAAGTTGAGTAATCAGCTTGATGTAAGAGGTCTCACCGCAGCCGCCACAGGCACCGTGATACTCAAACAAGGGCTGCTGGAACTGGCTGCCCTTAAGGGTATCTTTCTTCATGGGATTGCGGTAAGGAATGTTGGCACTGAAGTCCTGATTGGGGATTTCGATGTCCCGGCGGTCGGGCAGGGGTGTCATCTCCAGGGCCTTGGTTTTAGCGGGGCAGACGTCGAAGCAGTTTCCGCAGCCGGTGCAGTCCATAGTGCTAATCTGAATGCGATAGTGGAAGTTCTCCAGGCCAGGGCCTTTGGCGGGAATGGTTTCGAAAGTTTTTGGAGCGTTTTTCAGTTCTTCATCCGTAGCCAGGATGGGTCGAATGACGGCGTGCGGACAAACAAAGGCACACTGGTTGCACTGGATGCAATTTTCCTTAATCCAGTGGGGCACATCAATGGCGACGCCGCGTTTTTCGAATTTGGTGGTGGCGGTGGGGTAAGTGCCGTCGGCGGCGCAGGCCTGGTAGGAACCATCCAGCTCGTCGGCAAAAGAGCTGACGGGCAGCTTGGTACCCTGCTGGGCCATCATGGGCCGCATGATTTCGGTAACAAAAGCCGGCTCGCGGCGCTGGGGCTTCTCCTCCAACGGAGCCTGGGACCAGGAATCGGGATAGTTGATCTCCTGGAGGTTGTCGAGAGCGGCATCTACGCCGGCGATGTTCATGGCGACAATCTTGTCGCCCTTTCGGCCGTAGGTCTTCTTGATGGCCACTTTGAGATGCTCAATAGCCTCGTCCACCGGCAGAACGCCGGCGAGCTTGAAGAAGGCAGTCTGCATAATCATGTTTATCCGCTGACCCATGCCGACTTGAGAGGCGATCTTGACGGCGTCAATATTGTAGAACTTGAGCTTCTTGCGGGCGATGGTCCGCATCATCGAGCCGGGGAGCTGCTTTTCCATCTCCTCGATGGTATTCCAGGGCGAGTTGAGCAGAAAAGTGCCGCCGGGCTTGATGCCCTCGAGCACGTCGTAAAGGTGCACATAAGCAGAATTATGGCAGGCGACAAAATCGGCGATGTCGATGAGGTAGGGCGACTGGATGGGCTGATTGCCAAAACGCAGGTGCGAGACGGTCAGGCCGCCGGATTTTTTGCTGTCATAAGCGAAATAACCCTGGGCGTACATGTCGGTGTTGTCGCCGATGATCTTGATGGCATTTTTGTTGGCGCCGACAGTGCCGTCACTGCCGAGACCCCAGAATTTGCAGCGGACGGTACCCTTGGGCGAGGCGTCAATTTCGTCGGTAAGCGGCAGTGAAGTCATGGTAACGTCGTCGGTAATGCCGACCGTAAAGTGGTTCTTCGGCTCCTTGCGGGTTAAATTATCGAAGACGGCCTTGACCATGGTGGGAGTGAACTCGGCACTGGATAAGCCATAGCGGCCGCCGACAATGAGCGGAGTTTGGCTTTTTTCCATGTAAGTGGTGCAAACGTCCTGATAGAGGGGCTCGCCCAGGCAGCCGGGCTCCTTGGTGCGGTCAAGGACCGCGATTTTCCTGGCGGTCGCAGGAACGGCGGCGAGAAAGTGCTCCGGTGAAAACGGCCGATACAGCCGAACCTTGACCAAGCCCACCTTTTCACCGGCACTGCAAAGGTAATTGACGGCCTCCTCAATGACGTCACAGCCGGAACCCATGGCGATGATAACACGATCAGCGTCTGGGGCGCCGACAAAATCGAAAAGGTGATACTGCCGGCTGATGGCGGCTGAAAGCTGGTCCATGGTTTCCTGGACGATGGCGGGGGTGGCCTGGTAATAGCGGTTGCAGGCTTCGCGGGCCTGGAAGAAGGTGTCGGGATTCTGGGCGGTACCGCGCAGTTGCGGATGCTCGGGATTCATGGCCCGTTTGCGAAAACTGTCAATGGCCTGCCAATCGACCAAGGCGGACATCGTTTCATAGTCGATCATCTCGATCTTCTGGATTTCATGGCTGGTGCGGAAACCGTCAAAGAAGCTGACAAAGGGTACGCGAGCCTTCAAAGTGGCGAGGTGGCAAACGGTGGCCAGGTCCATCACCTCCTGAACAGAAACACAGGCCATCAGGGCGAAGCCAGTCTGGCGGACGGCCATGACGTCGCCGTGGTCGCCGAAGATGCTCAGGGCATGACTGGCGAGGGTACGGGCGGAAACGTGAAAGACACAGGGCAGTAACTCGCCGGCAATCTTGTACATGTTGGGAATCATCAAAAGTAAACCCTGACTGGCGGTGAAAGTAGTAGTCAAGGCACCGCAAGTGAGTGAGCCATGCACGGCGCCGGCGGCACCGGCTTCCGATTGCAACTCCCGGACGAGCAGAACCTGGCCAAAGATGTTCTTTCGGCCATACGCGGCCCAGTCGTCGGCAACCTCACCCATGGGCGAGGAAGGGGTGATAGGATAAATGGCAGCAACGTCACTAAAGGCGTAGGCGACATGGGCGGCGGCGGTGTTGCCGTCAATGGTCTGCATTACCTTATTTTTGGGCTTGATGTCGGCAAGGGCCTTGCCCGATTGCACTGAACTGGTCATCTAATATTACCTCCGCAGTTTTTCAAAACCTAATACAATATAAATAATTATGTACGCTAAATGGTAAATCAATTTCGTTTAATCTAATAAAAAAAGGCAGCAAATACCAGAGCTTTTCCTACTAGTAGGACCAAACAGAAAAAGGCGAATGGGCGGCCCATTTAAGTTGTATAAATACGAAAACCATAACTTATATCGCAGGAAGTTATAATCCTACATTTCACTAATCGTCAAATACTCAAGGCATGATAACGGCTGGTGCCAAAGCAGGAGGGCAGGAGCCGGGTTTCTGCTGGGCATGAGGTATTTTACGGCATTTAAATGTGATATTGAAGCAAAATAAGGGATTTTTCGGCGAAAAAATCAGGTATTGCTAAAATCTTTCTCACCAAAGACTTCTGCGGTGAAAAGGAAGACCTGGGTATCGGACCTTTTCCAGGCGTCCGGGGGTAGGCCCGCCTTGCCAGAGCAACAGTTGCTGAGGAACTCTTCTCTGGTCCAGCCGGTCTCGGTGGCGACCTGAGGCAAAAAACAGCCGCTGGTCCAACCCCGCTTAATGTAAATGCCGTGAGTACCCAACTCCAGGCTAAGTGGGTCGTGGGTCAGCTCCAAAGGGGAGAGGATGGAAATCTCGATGTCAATCCGGTCAAGCTCGGCAGAGGTGAGGGGATTCATGGTAAAGCGACTGTCATGAGCAGCTTCGGCAGCCATCTCCACCACGTTTTTGAGCAGAGGCTTGTCAGACTGGAAAACGCCGATGCAACCGCGTAATTGCCCATGATTGTGAATGGTGACAAAACAGCCGCGATGCTCGTTGAAAAGAGGGTCTTCCGAGCTGAATTGGCCTAAGGTAGTTCGACGGACGGACAATTCAATGACCCGGCGGGCAACCCGCAGCAGAGATCTTCTTTGTTTTTCCGTCATAGGGGGTAAATCAGATTAATCAATACCAAAGGGAGACAATCAGATGAGGGTCATTTTTGATTTTACCCTCAACCAGCCCAACAGTGCTGGTACTGAACTTTACCTCAACTTCCGGATGTTCGTCAATCCACTCGTTGATGGATTCGTCAAGCAAATGAAGGGTTTTGTCGGCTAGTTTGGTGTGAAAGGTATGTACCCGTGTGGCACCATGGCCCGGGCCGGTGACGGGACGTTTGAAGGATTTTTTGGTGGCGTAGGCGCCGGGACCGCTAAAGGATTTAATCTGGGATGGTTGTGGCCCCGTGGGGCTGGGAATTTCCTCCAACTCGATTTTTTCCTGCTCAACCGGGGTATTTCCGGCAGAGGAATCCGATGAGCTTACCCCGGAATCAAGCGGTAAAGACTGGCCGTCGAGAGGATTAACAAACTCATTATTCATTAGCACACCTCCTAACTTGTTTTTTTGCCGCAGCCGACCGGTGAGCTGCGACGCGACCGTAATTTATGAAATGTAAGGACAATTATACCAGATTGAGGGGGAAAATCAACGCTGATAAAAATTTTATTCGAAAATTATTTTGAGTACTTTCACTCTTTTTTCTTACGCGGCCTTAGCCCTGATTCGGCAAGAAAAGCGGGAAAGTGGGAAAGTAAGAAGGTGAGAAAGTGAGAAGGTAAGTCCGTCTTCGCCAAGGCTTCGACGAGATAAAAAAGGTGAGAAAGTGAGAAGGTAGGAAGGTAGGAAAGTGGGAAAGTGGGAAAGTAAGAAAGTGGGAAAGTGGGAAAGTGGGAATGAATCATAATGGGCGAGATTCGACAAAAAAGACGGCGGAAAATAACATCAGGAAGGTTTAAATAATAACATAATGACTACCATGGCAAAGACGATGCTGATGATGAGAAAGATGACCAGCATCCAGATGAAGCGCCGGTTCTGCCGGCTAAGCAGTTTGTGGAGGTGCTCCTGAGACTGCTGCAGCAGTTGATTAATATGGCCCAAAGACTGATTCTGGGAACTGCCGGTCTTCGACAGCTCCGCCAGCGATTGCTCCAAGTGAAGAAAAGAATCGGCGATGCGACTCTGGGACTGAGTGGAATTTTCCAGCAGCATATCAATGTCGGCAAGTTTATCCGCCTGTTTGCGGGCTAATTCGGGCAAAGGCTGCATTATTTCGCTGACATGCTGACTCTGCAAATTTTGCTGGCGAAGCTGCTGGGCGATGTCCTGGGCGAGTTTGTTGTTTCGGTCGAGAGATTCCGGCAGAGATTTCAACAGCCCATGGAGAGCATCAAGGGAATTTTTCAGGTCCAAACCCTGCTGCCGCTGCTGATGAAGATTGTCGTTAATGGATTCCAGAACGTCAACCAGGCGGTTATAGGCTTCCTCCATGACGGAAAGCTGATGCGTCTTTTTGTGCTCCTCGGAATGAGCCAGGGCTGGGGTAGATTCAGCAAGCGGATGTTCGGATTCCACCAGGCTGCCCTCAGCATCGAGGTGAACCACCTCGCCGGTCTTGGGGGGTTCCTGCGAACGGCGGAGCCAGTCGCCAAATCTTTTCCAAATCGACACTTTATTTTCCATAATCGCGACTCCCAAGCAATTAAAATACCATATCAGTTTACCGCCAAGAAAGGACTTTTATCAAGAAGAAATTGCCGCTACAATAAACCCCGGCAAGTAATATGTTGTCAATGGGAAGATTATGATCCGCACAAGGGCTAAGCAGCTAAAGGCAAAAATTGGGGATTATTTGGGCGGGCGACGGGATAAAGGGCGCCATCGGCCAGTTCTGCGGCGGGGTGTCTCCCGCAGGATGCGGGGCATAATAACCATAACGATAATAGCCATCATCGCGGTTTTGACGATGGCAGAGCGGTCAGGATGGCTGCGGACGCAACGCCAGCCGGACAGCCAACACTACGACGGCAAAATATTTACGGTGGTTAAGGTGGTAGATGGTGATACGCTGGATCTGGCGGAACCGGACGGCAATAAGGCGTACACCAGTGTCCGGTTGTGGGGTGTGGATACGCCGGAGACCAAGCATCCCAGCGTTGGGGTGATGTATTACGGGAAAGAGGCGTCGGAGTTTGCCCGGCAAGCGGCGCTGGAAAAGCAGGTCGTCGTGCGGCTGGAACCCTTTCGTAAAAGCAGGGATAAATACGGCAGATTGCTGGCATATATCTATCTGCCGGACGGGAAAGTACTCAATGAAGAACTGATCAAAAGAGGATACGGCTACGCGGATGAGCGGTTCGGCCATATGCTCAGCAGGAAATTTATGCGTTTGCAAAAAGAGGCGCAGCGTGAAAAGCGCGGGCTGTGGCAGCAAGTCCAACCCGACCAGTGGCCGACGTGGTATCGGCAGCGACATGATCCGGATTATAAACCGGCGGCGGAATCGTAAAAAATAGGTTTTGTCTGAGCCACAATTACCTGTCCAGTTTAAAGGTTGAATGCCCCAACAACCTTATCCCATACGACCACAGCCTAGATTGAAGCAGTTTTTTCCTTCGGCAAGTGGTCGGGCAGGGGCTGGGACTGGATAATCATATCAACAACGTCGGGCGCGGCAGATTCGCCGGCGGGGGCGGAATCGATACGTTTGAGCAAAATACGGCTGTCAGCGACGACGCAACCCTGGCCCTCAGGATAGACGATCAAAGGATTGATATCCAGCTCGGCGATTTCCGGGTGGTCGGTGAGCATCTGCGACAGCCGAATGATGCAGTCGCGGATACTGTCGATGTCGCTGGGGGGAGCGCCACGGACGCCCTTGAGGATGCTGTAAGCCTTGATGCTCTTAATCATAATCTCCGAGCTAATCTCCCACATGGGCGCCAGGCGGAAGGTGACGTCCTGCAGGGCCTCGACAAAGGTGCCACCCAGGCCAAACATGCAGATCGGCCCGAATTTGGGGTCGCGGACGGCGCCGAGAATGACCTCCACGCCGCGGCGTGCCATTCGCTCCATAATGACGCCGTCAATCTTGGCGGAGGGGTTGAACTTGCGGGCATTTTCCATGATTTCCTGGAAGGCCTGGCGAGCGTCGTCCGTGGTTTTAATCTTCAGTTTGACTCCGCCGGCGTCGAATTTGTGCACGATGTCGGGCGAGCAGATCTTCATGGCGACGGGAAAGACAATTTCCTCGGCGGCGTGCTCGATCTGTTCAACGTTCTGGATGAGAAAGCTCTTGAGGGTGGGAAAACCGTAACAGTGGAGAATCTCGTTGGCTTGTCTTTCCGGCAGGTAACAGGAATCTTGCCGGCGGAGTTTTTCCCGGATAATCGCCTGGGCGGTATCGCGGTCGGCGGCGACGCGGCGGACGCGGCGGCGGTCCAGAGCCATCAACTGGCCATAATGGGCCATCGAAGACAGGGCACGCACCGCGGATTCGGGAAAGGAGTAATTGGGAATACCATGCTCCTCCAGGTAAGTTATGCCCTGGGAGACGTCCACAATCCCCATAAAGGAGCAGAGGACGGGTTTGCCAATATCCTTGATGGCCTGGGGGATGATTTGGGCGGTCTCCAGGACGTCAGTCATGGCCTGGGGAGTGAGAATAACTAAAGCACTGTCAACGTTTTCATCCAGGAGCACGTGACGGATGGCGGCTTCGTAACGCTCGTGGGTGGCATCGCCAATGACGTCCACGGGATTGTTCAGGCTGGCGGTGGGGGGTAAATATTCTTTTAAGGTCTGTTTGGTCGAATCGGCCAACTCGGCGATCTTCAGGTCATGGCGGATGGCGGCGTCGGTAGCCATGATGCCGGGTCCGCCGGCGTTGGTGATGATGGCGATGCGGTTGCCTTTGGGCAGCGGCTGCTGGGAGAAGGCAATGGCATGGTCGAAAAGCTCACTGACGCCCTCCACGCGAATGATGCCGCTCTGGCGGAAAATAGCGTCGTAGGACTTGTCGGAGCCGGCCAGCGAACCAGTATGACTGGCGGCGGCACGGGCACCCTCGGCGGATCGGCCGGATTTGACGGCGAGAATCGGTTTGCGGGCTTCCCAGGTGATCTGGCGGGCAGTTTCCAAAAATTCCCGGCCGTGCGTGATGTCCTCCAGGTACATCAGGATTACCTGGGTGTCGGGGTCGTCCCTGAGATATTGCAGCAAATCAATCTCGTTGACGTCAGCCTTGTTGCCAAAACTGATAAATTTGGAAAAACCGACGTTGCGGCCCTGGGCATAATCGAGGACGGCAGTACACAGGGCGCCGGATTGAGAAACAAAGGCGATATTGCCGGGCTTGGGCATCTTGGTGGCGAAACTGGCGTTCATGAGGACCTGGGGCGAGTTGTTGATAACGCCCAGGCAGTTGGGGCCGATGAGGCGAATGCCAAATTTCCGGGCGGTGGCAAGAAGGTCTTTTTCCAACTGGACGCCCTTGCCGCCGCCTTCCTTAAAGCCGGCAGTAATAACGATGGCGCCCCGAATGTGTTTCCGGCCGGCCTGCTCGATAACGCTGGAAACCTTTTCGGCGGGGACAATGATTACAGCCAGGTCAACCTCGTCGGGGATGTCAACTAAAGAGGGATAGGATTTTACACTCCGGATCGAGCGGGCCTTGGGATTCACCGGGTAGAGCACTCCCTGGAAGCCGCCGCGGAGGAGATTGTTAAAAACGGCAAAACCGACGCTGCCGGGACGATTGCTGGCGCCGACGACGGCGATTGAAGCGGGACTGATAAGGGCGGAAATATGGTTATTGTTTTCCATGATATATTACCCCGAAAAAAGTTTTCCAGTTTGAAAAAATAAGCGTTAACGATTAATTAAATTCCTTCTCGAAAAAATTTAACATCAGGTGCTGGTATTGCCGCCAGAGCTGTTTTCCTTTTTACCCGCAGGGACGGTATGGACCATAATAGCGTTGGTAGTGCCGGCGGCGCCGAAAGACTGCCCCAGAACGACAACGATTTTATCCCCAGCTTTGACCCAGTTGCGGCTGGTGATTAGGTCTTCGACCAGGCGAATAAACTCATCCAGGCTTTGGGGCACGGGATGACAGCGGGGAATCACGCCATAATGTAAAGACATCTGCTGGCAGTTACGCTTATCGGAGCTGAAGGCCAGGATGGGAGCGTTGATTCGCTGCTTGCTGAGCAGCCGAGCGGTAGTACCGGTCTGGGACCAGACGGCGACCAGGCGAGCGTCAATATCATCGACGAGCTGATCGACACTGTAAGCGATAGCGGCGGTTTGCTGCAAGTCCGGGGAAGTGGCGGTTCGGGCGGGAGGATGCTTGTGCTGCTCGAGATAGGCTTCCGTGACGCGGGCGATCCGCTGGATGGTCTGGGCGGCGTCGAGTGGATATTTACCGATGGCGGTCTCGCCGGAAAGCATGACGGCGTCGGTGGAGTCCATGATGGCGTTGGCAACGTCGGAAACTTCGGCGCGGGTGGCGGAGGGACTGGCAATCATACTCTGAAGCATCTGGGTGGCGACAATAACCGGTTTTCCCAGGCGACGGCAGTTTCGGGTGATTTGTTTCTGGATTATGGGCACCTGGGCCAGGTCCATCTCCACCCCCAAATCGCCGCGTGCGACCAGAATGGCGTCGCTGGCGTGCACGATACTGTCCAAATGCTCGATAGCCTGGGGCTTTTCAATTTTGGCCACCAGGTTGATATCTGCGCCGGCCTGGTCAAGGTAAGTTTTTAACTGCTTGATTTCGGCGTCGGAGCGGACGAAACTCAAAGCGAGAAATTCCAAACCATGCTCGATGGCCCAGTCAACCCAAAGCCAATCCTGCTCGGTGATGGAGGGCATACTTACCCGGGAGTCGGGCAGATTGATACCCTTGTGGCTGAATAAGGGTCCGCCGATAATGACCTGGCAGAACGTCTGGTCGTCATGCTGATTGATTACCCGCAGGGATATCTGTCCGTCATCGATGAAAATCCGGTGGCCAATCTCGGCGTCTTTGGTAAAAAACTGATAATTAGTGCCGAAATGCTTTGGTGTGCCCAACTGTTCGCCGGGTACAATGGTGATTTCATCGCCAGGATTGAGGAGTTGCCCTTCCGGCTGAATTTTTCCGGTACGAATCTTCGGGCCGCACAGGTCGCCCATCACGGCGGTGGTATGCTGATGACGGGAGCGGGCGGCGTTGATGGTTTTGAGGAATTCCGCATGCTCCTGAAACGTACCATGGGAAAAGTTCAGGCGAAAAATATCCACCCCGTGATCGATCATGGCCTTGATGGTCTCTTCCTTGTGGCAGGCGGGGCCGATGGTAGCAATGATTTTGGTTTTTATCATAACGTTTATAACTCAAAAAACTGTCAAGATTTAGAAAATTATGCGCAAATTCAAACTCATTATAGGTTTATTTTTCCGCAAAAGCCAACTGCGGATGTATTCCGCTAAACGCAGACCTTTTCTTTGGCGGAGCGGGGACACGAGCGCCGCTCTTTCAAAAGCAAAGGCTGACCGGTAGCTTCAATGACGTCGCGCCATAGCTCTTTATGGGGATCAATACGATTTCTGCTGGAAACGGCCATGCGAATGGGTACGTGGACAAAATGATAATGAATCAGGCTGATAATCATTTCCGTCCGACCGCTCATGGCAGCATGGACAGCGTTGGCACCCAGCCGAGCACAATAAATGGAATCATTGGGATTGGCGGGGGCACTGCGAATCATGTAACTGGGGTCGATATAACGCAAGGTTATCTCGATTTGTTTTTCCTTGAAGTAATCGTTAATTCTGGATTTAAGATATATCCCGATATCCCCCAGTTTTTTGTTTCCGGAGGAATCGCAGTGTTTGGAGTCGTCCAGATAATTCTGGCCTGCCCCTTCCGCGACCAGAATAACGGCATGATGTCGGGTTCGGAGACGGCGCTCTAAATTGGCCAGCAAGCCGTTTTCCCCGTCGAGATCAAAGGGCACTTCCGGGATCAAGACGTAATTTACATCGTTGATAGCCAAAGCGGTGTGAGCGGCAATAAAACCAGAGTCCCGGCCCATCACCTTTACAATCGCCACGCCGTTAACAGCGCCGACGGCCTCGATATGGGCACTGGCGACGGCATTGACGGCCTGGGCGACGGCGGTTTCAAAACCAAATGATTTCTGCACGAAACGCAGGTCGTTATCGATGGTCTTGGGAATGCCGACGACTGCTAATTTGAAATTGCGCCGCCGGGCTTCTTGCGAGATGTTCAGGGCGCCTTTTTGCGTGCCGTCACCGCCGATGGTAAAAAGAATATTGATGTTCGAACGCTCCAGCGCGTCGACGATTTCCTGCAGGTGATCGCCGCTGCCCCTGGAAGAGCCCAGAATGGAGCCGCCCTGGCGATGAATATCGCAGACGATATCAGGATTTAAGGACAGGATCGGCAAAGCAAATTCCGGCAGGAATCCCCGGTACCCAAAGCGAAAGCCGCTGATCCTTCTTACGCCGTAACCATACCACAAGGTCATGACGAGGGCGCGAATAACATCATTGAGTCCGGGGCATAAACCGCCGCAGGTAACAATGGCGGCGTGGACCTTGGCGGGATCAAAGTAGATTTTCTCCCGTGGGCCTGCCTTTTCCAGCAATTGACTGGTCGAGATGTTGCCGATTTCCGAGCCACTGCCGGTTTCGATGTCGTATAAAATATATTGTTCATCGTCCGTATAACAGGCCCGGGGACTGCTGGGGTCTTTGGACAGGGAAATGGGCGACGGCACAGCGGGCGTGCCGAGCTTGTTGATGGTGAAATCCAGTTTCTGCTTTTTCATAACAGGCTCCCGGAGAAAATAGTATGTTCTTTGCCAATCATTAACAACTATGCGGTGTCAGCCGACGTTACCAGACTAAATCATACCCCTAACATCGGCAGGCGGGCAGGTCGGCTGAAGCGACGATTTTAACCGGCTATGGGACAACTGATTAATATCAAAATGGCAGGCGAGCGGAAAGGTTTTTTTGGCGCTGCCAGTTTATTTATAGGACGTATCGCGGTTTTTACTTGAAGAGCCTAATCAGCCAGAGGATCAAGGTCAGGATCAGCGAAATCAGCAAAGAGGTAGCCAGGGGGAAATAGATTCGCCAATGACGTGAGCCGAACTGCAAATCGCCGGGCAGATGAAACAGGCCGATCCGGCCGCCGATCAGGACAATCAACCCCACCGCGGATACAATGATGCCCGCCAGGACCAGCCATTTGCCGAATGGTTGCAGATCGATATCCATCTTCTATCCTTCAGCCGGGTACAGTAAAAAGCATGACAGCCGGACTTTAAAGTCGCCAGAAACCGGCATAAAATAATATAATAATTATAGTGCAATCAGCAGCTCTAAGCAATAAGTGATGATGGTGTTCAGGTAAACAAGAGGGAATGGTTTCTCTGCTGGTTATACCGGGTAAGAGGAACGGCAAATCTCTTTTCCACTCGATGGCGGTGGCAGGGGCCGCTGTTGTAGGTGCAGAAGGGATGGTCTTGACATCATTTTTGTTTTCTCTATCAATCACCAGATAGGTGGTCAAACCACAACCGGGACTGCAGGTCATGGCGACTTGCGGAACGCCGCCCACCGCTTCGATCAGTCGGCTGAAGGGATCGACAAAGCCGAAGGGATACCAGTCACGGTACATCTTGACCAGGCCGGTTTGCTCTTCCAGCTCGCGAGCCAGGTCCGCGAGGGTAAAACGCTGGGCCAGCCGCTGCTGGTAGTCAATCCGTCCGGTAAAGGATACCGGCTGCCAGCTAATACCGGCCAGCTTTTCCACATTGGCAATGGCGAATCGCAGTATTTGGCCCAGGTGTTTATCATTGATACCTTTGACGATGGAAGGCACGAGTACGGTTCTGATACCCGCCTGATGAAGATTTTCCAGGGCTTGCAACTTGATGTCCAGCATCGGCTGACCACGGGTCTGCCGGTAGATTCTATCGTCCAGACCGTCAAATTGCAGATAAACGATATTAAGACCCGCGGCACCGGCCTGATAGGCTAATTGAGGATGACGCGCAAATTCAATACCATTGGAAGCGGCCTGAATCTGGATAAAGCTGCGCTTTTGAGCCTCCTGCAGGGCCGGAATAAAATTCGGATGGATCGTGGGCTCGCCGCCGCTATATTGCAGGCAAGACGGCTGAACTTCGCTGACGGAACAGATGGTATCCAGCATTTTCCGAATTTGTTCGAGAGAAAATTCAACAACCTCACCCCGGGCGCTGGCATTAGCAAAGCATATAGGACACCGCAGATTGCAGCGATTGGTCAGATCAATGTTGACCATAATAGGGGCACTTTGGTGCTGGTCGCACAGGCCACAGCCGTTGGGGCAGGAGAGCTGCGAACCGGACAGGGAGCTAACTGCATCGTTGAAGGCAAAATTCATTCGTATAACGATTAAAAATCCGGTTATGTTAAGAATATATGGTCGGCCCAAATATCGGACCAATGGACATGTAATTATATCTCCTTTTTTTGCAGCAAGTTATAAATATCAGGAGAAGATGACCCACGTCCTGAAAGCACAAATTTTCTTTTCTATATAAAAAGTAATGTTTTACGAGCATATAATTTCCAACAGTGAACCATATTGGCCGTGACCGCCATTGCAGCGGTGTAATCGCGGCGACCGGCGGCAGCGACCGAAAACAGGGCGAGCCGAGCCAGGTATTCGAAAATTACAAAATCTTGATGCTTAAAAGCCTGGATAGACCAGGCCAGCGATATAAGGCCAGGACCGATTAGTGAAAGGGCAGAACATGTGGGCCAAAAGGTTATTTAACTTAGTCGCGGCAATATGTATAGCTGGGGGATTAGCGTTCGATGTTTGCGGCTGTAAACAGTCGGCGGACCAGCAAACAAGCCAGGCAGTAGAACAAGATACCCCAAAAGCCGCGGGAAAAGAGGCAGCCGATAAGGAAAAGACGATGCTGCCGGAGAAAGAAAAGGAGGCGGTGGATATGGAATTATTAAAAGTCGGACAAGCCGCCCCGCTTTTCAGCCTGCCGGATCAGAACGGCAAGGTAATCAATCTGGCTGATTTCAAAGGACAAAAAAACGTAGTGCTGATGTTTTATCCGGGCGATAATACGCCGGGGTGCACCAAGCAGCTTTGCGCAGTAAGGGATGATTACCAGCTTTTTCAGGAGGCGGAGGCGTTGGTCTTTGGAATCAATCCGCAGGGAGCGGATTCGCATGAGAAATTCAGCCAGAAATATCAATTCCCTTTCCCGCTGCTGGTGGACGCCGATAAAAAGGTGGTCTCGGCCTATGGCTGCCAGGGCCTGGTGACCCGGCGGACGGTTTACGGGATAAATAAGGCAGGCGTTATCGTTTTCGCTCAGCGGGGGATGCCCCCCGACGCGGATATCGTGTCCGCTTTCGAAAAATAGGATAAGGGGAAAATCAGCCGCCGCGAAAAACCCTTATCTTATCGAAAATTTTTAATCGATCGGGAAATTGCAGTTGGTTTCCCTAACCGGCAGCGTCCTAAGCGGAAATCCATTATCGCCTTAATTTTCCTGCATTGCCAGCAAAGCCAAAGCGCATTTCCGGCGATAATTGTTTTGCGTTTCAGAACTTTCGCAACTCTGGGCGCCTTGCTGCCAGGCTTGCTGTGCTTCATCTGGGCGTTGCAGGGCTTGTAAGCACTGCCCCTGCCAATAATAGACCTCGGCAGATTCGGTATTTCTTCCCCGGCCTACGCCCAGATTTTCCGGATAGAGCTGAGCGGCGTCGAAATCCTGCAGGGCTGCCGAATAATTTTGGGCATGGAAGAGTTTTTTGCCCCGCTCCATATGGGCCTGGCGATAGATATCCCAGGTAACGGTCGAGCCTTCCCAGACGACTATCCGATCGCTGTTTTCCAGCAGAGCGATAGCCTCGTCGTAGAGTTTTTCATCCACATACGCCCGCGTCAGCATAATCTTGATATCATCGCGCAGCTTTTTCTCGAAGGGGGTGCGGCACAATACGGAAATCGCCTTGGCTCGATTGCCCTGTGCGATTAAAACCTCGGTCCAATCCCGATAGAGCGTCTGGTCGGTCGGCCGGGCAGCTATCGCCTGTTGGTAATATTCCGCTGCCCGGTCCAGGTCCTGCAGCTTCGTCTGGTAATACAAGGCCAGGTTGCGAAAGGTGATACTCAAGGCAGGATTCAATTTTCCGGCAGTTTGCCAGTACGGCACCGCTTCCTCGACGCGACCCAGGCCGGCGAGTAAATTTCCCATATGCAGGTGGGCATAGGCGTCATCCGGATTGCGATCCAGAGCGTAGGATAGAATGGGAATTTCCTCCGGCCGGGAGGGAAAGACAAAATCGCGATATGTCTGCGCTGCCCGGGCGAGGTACTCGCCGGCGAGCACCTCTTCGCCGCCCATCTGGCCGTACAGATATCCCAGATAATACAAAGGCAACGGCTGACATTCGCTTTCCGGGATGTTGTCCAGACAAATCGTCCGCACCAGTTCGGCAGCTTCCCGGAGCATCATCATATCCGCAAACACCAAGGCGGTCTCCAGAGTTTCGAACTCCACCTCGCCGACAAAACCGCGTATTTCCGCGGCAAATGATTTAAGCGATTCCGCTGCTTGCAGGGCCAGAATCGCCCTGGGTACCAGATCGGTGGGCCGCTGCTCCAGGCGGCGATTCGCCTCGGTCAGGGCCGAGGTGCGATCTCCACGGGCGTATAAAGCAAGCAGTAAATGATCCTGCGCTCGGGTATCGTCCGGATTGGCCAGCACCGCCTGCCGCAGCGACGAAATACAATTTTCGTAGTCCCCCAGGTTCAGGTAAGCTCGGCCGGCCAAATCATAGCCCAGCGATTCGGTCCCCGGACATCGAGCGGTCTGATATCCGCATGACAGAGCCTGTCGATACTGTCGCAGCCGATAATGGCACATCCCCAGAAAATACCAGCACAGGCCGTCGTCGTTCGGTTTCCGCTGCAGGGCCTGCTGTAAATACTCTTGTGCCGACGCATACTGCCCCGCTTCAAAATCCAGAATTGCCAGACCGAGCAAGGCCTTGCGGTGCAGGCTGTCCTTTTTCAGGCATTTTTGATAATATTCACGAGCCTGGAGACGATTGGTAGCCCGATCCAGAATTTGTCCTTTCAGGCAGGTTTCTTCCGGAGTCAGCTCCTCATCAGGTTTTTCCCAGAAGCGATTTTCGCTGGGAGCGGTTTCCTGCGGGATCGGCAGGGGACTGACATATTGGGCCAGAATTTCACCCGCGCCAGTTTTGACAGAGATTTCGATCGGCTCCGCCGGTGCATTCTTCAAAGAAATTACCTGGGCGTCCTGAGGGGACAAATCGAGTTTTTTTTCCAGCAGTAACTTACCCTGCCGGTGTAATGTGCAGCTTGCCGCCGGAAATACGCCGGTGGAAATCATTCGAAAACGAATCTCATCCCCGTTTTGCTCCCGCTGAATGGCCAGGTCTTTAGTAGCGTACTCAAAACCGTCCCCCAGGTTGTGCACCGGATACCACCATTCCTGCCAGGAAACCTGTTGCCGGGGTATCAGCCAGCCGTAATCGGACTGGGTCGGCAGCGGGCCGCTTTGAACCTCGATATACGGCCCGTCATCGTCGGTAAGATTCGTCTGGCTGACCAGCCCGTACTCCCAGGTGCCCCAGGTCCAAGCCTTTTTGCCGGGTAGCTCGTAATGATTCGATACCTGCACTACGCCCCTGTCCCGATTCACATGATAGGCGCCGAAGAAATCATAGTCACATTTATAAGCGAAGATGGAGGTCCAGATGTCATGGTTCTTTAACCAGGACAGGTCTTTGCCCTCGTGGATGGGCCAGGAGAAATATTTCACGCCAAAGTGGTCGGTGCCCAGTTTCATGGGGTAGATAAAACGGGTGTCGTCACCTTGCGGCTGGGCGGTGCAGTTCCAGAAGTAATAGGGATTCATCGCCTCGATTGGGTTGTAAAGTCGGATTATCTCATCCAGGTATGCCTTGCCCGGATGAAGTGTCAGCCGAACCGTCCAGCGGGTCCGCAGGGATTTTTCCAGGTTGTTGATTTCCAGATATGCCGAGCCGTCGGGATTGCGGCCGGGTATCACATCGACCGGCGACATAATGGTGACCGTATGGACCTGGGGTCCGGCATTCCATTCCACGCCGCCGCTGATGAACCCGCCGCGCATCGCTATCATACTGGGCTTGATTACATTATTCAGATGAAACATCTCCTGGTTCTGCGTTTTGTCCAGCACCGAATGCAGCCGGCCGCCCAGCTCCGGCAGGCATATTATCCGGAGATATTCATTCTCCAGATAGACCGCCTTGTACCGTCGATCTTCTTTGATGCGTAATAGATGATCCTGCATGGTATAGGGATAAGTAATTGAAGCCTGTACAGTGGTTGACCCTTTTACTCCGCCTTCCATCGCCCAGAACTTGGGATTGATATCCTCCTCCCAGATATAGGTAGGGATGGTAATTGTATCACACCAGTACTGCACTTCGGCATGAACCGGATGAAGCGCCGGAAAAACCAACCATATCAGCAAAGACACCCAACCTGAAATTCGCAGCAAACGAGTCATTTTATCTCCCCTCTTGAGTTTTTTTCTACTCTGTGTGAACGGGTACAAGTTTTTAAATCATAATTTCAAGTTTGGTATTATTTTATCTCCAAACATTCATTATCCGGCAAAAGGGGAAAAGGATGATGTGGTTCGGTTTGATACCAGTAGGCGACCGATGCAAGATCATCCTGCAGCGGCAGATAACGGCCTTCGCTTTGCCAACCCAGACATTGAATTGTCACCCTCAAATCCCTGTCAAAGCGAATGGGATCTGTAATATGCCAGCGATATTGGCCGAAGCGGTTCTGATTTTTAACGCGATAGAAACCAGTATAGAGAGTACTGAAATTGTCATAAATATCCTTGCCGTCCGGGCCGGGTCTCATTTTGTAACCGTAGGAACCGCAAAAATAATCTTCCTCACCGGTGCCGCAGATAGTCGGAAATTTATCATCACCGTCGAGATAAAATTTAATCTCACCTTCTCCCCACCAGCGGGGACTGTTGGCGCCGTGAGCGTAAAAGGTGCCGACATAATGGCCCGAACCTTTTATGCCATCTACAATGGTATAAACTTGCTTGTCGGGCAGCGGATTAATCCGACGGAACTGGGCGTGGAAGTAAGCGGCATGGTCAGGCACCGGTGTTTGCGAGTAATCGATCTGGTAGTAAAGCTTTAATTTGGCGTGGTGTCGGTTTTCCAGGGTGATTTTGCACTTTTTTCTAAAAGGCATTTGCCAGTAACAGTTGAAGCCGCTTTTGGGATTGACGCAGACCGCCAGAGAATTGATCCGCGGCTCATTTCCCGCGCCCCAGCCGGCAGCGAAAAAATCACCCACCGGTACCTCCACAGAAGGCTGGGTTTCATCGTCCCAGTAAATCCGCAGAATGGCCAGGCGATAATTGCCGGCGGGCGTCAGCCAAATGTGATTAATAATTCCCGGTCCTGTAATTTGGGCCATCGTAAAGGTTTCTCCGGGTCCAATGCGTACACAGGGATTGACTTTCCAGCCCTGGCCCAATTCACGAGCGGCGCGAGCGGCGGTTCCTTCGGTTAAAGTAGCCATACCGCCTTTGCCTTTTTCCCCCGTAAGATTCTCGGGACTGACACTGCGCGACTTTGCCGGCGAAAGCAGGAACAAGTTTTCCATGCCCGCATTTAAATCAATATTACTATTATTTCTGACGCAACCATACGCCAGAATTAAAGCCGAAGTAATTGTTATACAAAAAAATAATTTCACCTTACTTGCCATCAGTAATCTCCTGTTTACTATCAATAATAGACTTTCAGAGAATCCCTGCGTATTTTACCCATATTTATATCATCTTGTCAAGCGAATCAATTATTTAGTCTTTTGGTAAAACAGGATAATCGAGCCGGGAGCTTCGGGTATGCTGGCCGTAAAAGTAGTCACCGCATTACCTTCCACTTGAAATTTCTCCGCCGTATCTTCAATGGCAATTTCATACGTCACGGCAGGGGTTAGACCTTTTAAAGCAATTTGCCGGGAGACTTGGGTATTTTTCTCCCGCCGAAAGAGCACCACCATTCCCGTATCCAGGTCCGGCCGATGAAACTGATAACCGAACCACAGATTATCATCCGCCTGGTGGGGCAGCAACGGATAAAAATCACCCAGCATATAGGGCCTGATTTTTTTGTAGATTGCCACCGTACGCTTGATCCGAGGAGCATTTTCCGCAGAGCTGGTAATACTTGGGATCAGGATATTACCCAGTGTCATGGAACTGCGAAATTGGTATGAAGGCTCCAAATCGAAACTGGCGCACCCATGCAAAGGCACCCAACGAAATAAACCGGCGTTTTGCAGTTGTTCAGCATCAGGCTGGGGACCGGAACATTGCATATCACTATGCCAGAGCGGTAGTCCATATCGACAAGTTTCCAGGTCGATGCGACGACCGCCGCTGGAACAGTTGTCAATGATAAGTCCGGGATGACGTTTTTGCAAATCCTCCCACATGGCGTACAAACCCATGATATAGCCGATTTCCACCATACCCTGCCGGTCCGGGGACTCATTTTGCCGCCAAAAACAGAGCGGGTCCATATTAAAGTCCCAGCGTATCCAGTCCAGTTGAGCCGCGATTATTTGTACGTCAATGTAGTCGGTCAGCCAAAGGCGTGCTTCTGCGTTATGAAGTCCAAACAATTGTTTATTTCCGTTACATGCTAATAACCATTGCGAGTGTTCCTTGAATATTCTGGTCTCGGGCTGAACACGTTCCGGCTCAAACCAGAGCAGATACTCTAATCCCGCTGCATGAGCGGCATCACCAATTGGTTTCAAACCCCGCGGATATTTAGCCAGGTCCGGCTCCCACGTACCGGTACCCGCCGGGAAGCCGCCGGGATACCATTGTTGTGGATCCATATCCGACCAGAAAACTTCTATACCGCACTTGGCATAAAAAGGCATGATTCGTACATGAGGTCCTTCATACGAACCATCCGGGTCAACTTCGGTTACACTGGCACAGATAGGAGGCAGAACCAGCTCACCTTGCCGTCTGGGGAAGTAATGTTTCAGTAAAACCTGGCGCAAAAGGTTATTACCGGCTAGAGGGTCGTTCCCTTCCCATTTAATAACCAGAATCCGGGGTACCCTGATTTTTTCACCCGGGTACAATTTAAAGTGAGCGGTTTCCAGCCCGATTCTCAGGGAGAGCGACCCATCCGGTTTTCGTTCGAAATTCCCCTGCCACTGCCCGGACCATCCGACGGCGATGACTATCCCACCGTCCGAACCCGCCACGTTAAAAAATGGAAGATAAGGATCGGAAGATCGGCCGGCTCGAGGCTGGAGGGTAGAGGTTTTTCCCGGTTCAAGCTCCTTGGTTTGAGGGGCGAAACTCTCCGCATTGTTATGATCACCCAGGGCATAATTTAAAATAAATCGTTCGGCAACGGTTCCTTCCACCGGAAAATCCAGCGATTGGATATCTTCGATAATCTCGCTATCTTTTTCGCCCTGGTTTTCGAATTCAACCAGCCATTCCTCCGCCGGGAAATCATGATACTGAATTGTAGTGCAATGAACCAACAGGCCCGTCTGGGGGTCTTTGCATGCAGTTAAATATTCTGTGCGGTTTACATCGAGTCTTCGGCGGGACTGGTTGATTTCCCAACTCTGCATTAATATTTTTGATGATTTTTGTCCGTACGTGAAAGAAAAGGGTAGATTGCTTTTATCAATTCCCAGGCTCGTCTCGAACCACTTACTGATTTTCGCTGTTTTGTTGGCGCCGGGTTCTACGGTTTCTTTTGTACCGGCTTCCACTATGGTAGCAGAAACCGCCGCAAAAATTAAAATCAACCATAGTGCTTTTGAAAGGAAATTCAGTTTCATAAATAATCCTTTAAACAAACCACATTTAATCCTTCTCTGGGTGTTTTAACCATAATATTACGGCTCCCTGATATATGGTCTTTCTTTAAATACCTCATGTGCAGAGAATACTTTTCCTGAATCAACGGCTTGTTTTTCTGGTACGCGCAGATATAATATCGTATTATAAACTTGTTTACAAGGGATCTTTCGCTTTTGTCCGATGAAGCTGCGATAGTAAAAAGGATGAGTGCCTTTTGGATATTTGGAGGCAATACGAATGCGAAATATAAGAAAAATTCTGTTTGTTATAATGTTATTTTTGTTTATATCGAGTTGGTCATGGGCCGTGCAGGAAGATGAATGGCTGCAGTGGCGCAATACCCTGGCCCCGCAGGGTCAGGCCGTTACGTTAGCACCCCTTACCACGGACGGCAGTTGCAATAGTCTTATTCTTCTTCCGGAAAAACCAACCTCACAAGAGGAAAAAGCCGCCCAGGAGCTGCAACATTGGCTCAAGGAGATTACCACCGCGCAGATTCCCATTATCAAGGAAGGCACCCCTCTGCCGGTCAGCCGGGTAATTATAAGTATCGGAAAAACCCAGGCCTTCACCGCCGCCGGACTCGAGGCAGCGGCAGTGGACCTGGAGGACGAAGGCTATGGCATCGCGGTAAAGGATGGGAATTTGTTTTTATGGGGTGGGCGGACCCGCGGGCCGATTAACGCGGTTTTTGCGTTGCTGGAGGAGGACCTTGGCTGTCGCTGGTACTCGGACGAGCCGGCCCGGCTTGAGCAGATGAAAACTCTGCTGCCGGCTCCGGTGCCGCGTACGTATAAACCGAAATTGAAGTTGCGGGACCCTTTTTATTATGTGTCCTTTAATGTCGATTGGTCGCTGCGTAACCGTACCAATGCTCCCTGGGTAGCCGTCCCGGAGCCCTGGGGCGGCCGAATGGATTACGGCGACCGGTTTGTGCATACCTTTCATTCGCTGCTGCCGCCGGACAAGTATTTCCACGACCATCCGGAATATTATATGCTGGGCGCCGATGGCAAGCGAAATCCACATCAGTTATGCACAACGAATCCGGAAGTGGTCAAGCTGGTCATCGAAGAGGTAAAGCGTTATTTGCAGGCCAATCCCGATACGGAGATCGTCAGCGTATCAAAATCAGACGGCGGCTTGACGTGTTTGTGTGAAAATTGCAAGGCGATGGATGAGGCCCAGGGGTCAAATATGGCCGCACTTTTGCATCTGGTGAACGCGGTAGCGGAAGCGATTGAAACAGAATATCCCCACGTACTGGTATCAACGCTGGCCTATCTTGAGACGGTAGGGGTGCCGAAGACGATGCGGCCGCGAAAGAATGTGGCGATTCGTTTGTGTAACGATACGGTGGGGGCATGGGGGCAGCCTTTCACGCCGGGCGAAGAATGTCAATTCGGCCCATTGGTTAAGGCCTGGTCTGCCGTGCACGATCGCATTTATATCTGGGACTATGTAGTCAACTTCAGCCATTACCTTGCCCCTATGCCCAACCTGGAGGTAATCGATAAGAACATTAAATTCCTCATGGCCAACCACGCCGAAGGAATCATGACCCAGGGTGCGTATCAAAGTCCCGGAGCCGAGCGGGATTGGCTGCGGTCTTGGGTAATTGCCAAACTGATGTGGGACCCCTCCCGTGACCTGCATGAATTAATGCGGGATTTCATCTGGGGTTATTACGGCCGATCCGCCCCGGCCATGGCCGAATATAATGAACTGCTGCGGCAGCAGGGACTGAAGTTCCAGGACCAGTTATCCCATCCTGCCGGCGGCATACGTTATGGGATGGACAATCCTTTTTTAACGCCGGAGTTTCTCGACCAGGCCGGTGCCTTGCTCGACAAAGCCGAGGGTTCGGCGGACAATGACGATGTTCGCTTGCGGGTACAGCGTGACCGCTTGCCGATTTTGTATGTTAAATTAATGCGCGGCCCGAATTTTGTAGGCCGGGACTACGGGATGGTCTTAGAGCAGTTTGAGAAGATTGCCCGCCGCGTGGGGGTAACGCACCTGGAAGAGGGCGGGCCCGACCTGGATAACAAGCTCCAGGCTTGGCGGACCGCCTGGCAGGATTACCAGACGAAGCAGGCGAAATGAACACCTGCTTTTCCGCGGGAACCGCAGTTTACGCAAGAATAAGATGCGGATAGTATCTTTGTTTGTTTTTTATCCGGTTATTGAGGCCGGGGTATCACTTCCATCGCCTGAACGATTGCCTCGCCGCCATGGTTATTGGTAAATCGAATCTCGATTACGCCGTGCCGGGGCGCGATATTATCGAAGACCAGATCCAGGGGCCGATATCGACCGCCGGCCCGGTCCGCCAAATCCAGATCGGAGATTACCTTTTCACCGTTAATATGAACCGTGATCCATTGTTGGTTTGGTTCTTCCGCCGGCTCTCTTCTTTCGGCGAATCTTAGTTTAACCTGATATTTTCCCGGTCCGGTGGTTACATTCACCCAAAAGTCGGGAGCGTGTACTCCATAACGATATAACTGCGGGTCGGGGGTATCGTTTATGGATTCCTTAACCGGCTGGGTCCACCAGGCTTTGGCGACAACGTCCGTCATTTTCCCCGTTCGCGCCACGAATTCCTCGCCGATTTGCCATTCATTGCCTTGGGAATCGATGATGGGCTTGCGTCCGGTATAGCCGAAGATCATCCGCTGGGCCTGGGTTGGGCCTTGACCTTCGCCGAACCCGCTGCTGCCGCGGGCGCTGGAATATTGAACTGCCTGAATATATACTTCTTTACCGCTGGCGTGGGGATTTTTTTGGCCTTGCACAATAATTCGCAGCACATGCCGCCCGTCTGCCAGACCGTTGCGATAATAGAGCACCTGCCCAAACCTTGCCGACGGGTTCCAGCAATCGATTTGTGCCTGTTGTTTTTGCCCGTCCAGGAACACCTCCGCCAGTCCCCCTGCCGGTCCCGTCCCGCCGATTAAGCGGACCTGATTGCCCGTGAATTCATATTCCGCCGCGGCCCCTGCGACATCAGAAAGGTGCACGTTTCCGCCGGCACTACTTACGCTGCTCGCGCCGCTGGCACTGCCCGCCGCTGCACAGGTCCGCCACTGGCCGGTATAAATCATCGCCTTATCATCAGTGGTCTCCTGCGGGTCGTCTCCGGTCACCACGATTTTCCGGCAGCCGTCGTGACGGATGCTGGCAATACAATCACCATTGGACAGTTCCTTCAGTGTGTAACCATTCTGTTGTAAATCCTTTTGCGCTTCCAGTTGCTGGCCGTCAGCGGTGATCTTTTGGGGTGCGAACGCCAGCCGTAAAACATCCACCGTGTTCGCCGGGGCGTCAAAGGTGGTGTATTCGATTTTGCCCTTGGCGTACGCTACGGAATTGACCACCGCCGAGCTGCGCATGATATGGTTTTCGCGATTAGCCCCCAGTTCCTCCGGTAACCAGCCCATCGTTTCCAGCACCTGCAGCAGGGGAATCGGATGTACAATTTTGAACCAGTTATTTGCCACGATAAATCCGCTGTTGATATTATCTTCCACAACTCCGTTGTCATGGAAATGGTAGGTGCTGATTATTATCTGTCGCCGCGCCATTTCTAAGGCCCAGTCGCTTTGAGCTTTTTGCCCATATTCCGCGTAAATTGTCGATAAAATCAGGGGTGCGTAATCCAGGGATTTGCTGCAGCAGCTGGACGACTCCGGATACGCCCAGGCCCCGCTGTACACCTCGCCCATTGAGTTCGGATTCACCCCGCTGCGGTTGAGAAACAGATTCAGAATATTCCGAACGTCCGTCCGCCAGTCAGGGAAATATTCGGCATGCTGGAGCATACATTGCACCGCGTTATCCGTGGGAGAAATGGTTTGGGTGGACGCTTCCCAGTCCCAGTAATGCCTTCCCCACGTGTCTTCCGCCGTCCAGCGGGGCAGCAGATATTCTTTCAGATATTTTAGGGCTGCGTCCCGCGCCGCGACGATTTGATTGTCCTGCCCGGTATATCCCAGCCGAATCAGCTCATCCAGAAATTGCAGTATCAAAGCTACTCCGCCCGTCAGGTGGTTCAGCGCCGGGCTGCTTGCCGGTCCTTTCCATTGCCGGCGGACATCTTCCGGATTGGCGTACCGTCCCCAGGGTGCCCCCGCCGGTTCGCCCGCCTCGTAAAGATGCCTGGCGAACAGGTCGCCCCAATGTTGGGCCGCCGCCAGCCAGCGGGCCTCGCCCACCAGTTGATACGCGCGAAGCAGTGCCAGTCCTTCATAGGCGGCGATGTCCAATTGAATAAAACTGGTCGGATCATAATCTTGATATCCCTGTCCTTTGACCGGCACGCTGATGGGAAACATCGGCCAGGGATGATCCGCCGGCGTCAGGGTATAGTCCAGCAGATGGTCAGCCATCATTTTGATGTGGGCAATGGCTGTCGCGTCGGACGTATAACGATAATAATTCGACCAGCCGCATAAAACAGAATAAGCCCGCGAACCGTAATCCCCGTTGGGCCAGTTGGGCCAATCTTTTCTCTGGGGACGATCCCACGGAATCACCTTGATATTGCCCTCGGCGTCGATGTTCCATCGGCCGTTGACCATGTAGGCCGGCAGTTCGACATGCTCCGTTTTGCCGTCGGTCCAGGGATAGCGTTTGAGGGTCTCCGCGGCGACCCGCACCCGATAATCACATTGCCCGTTAAGGCCCGGATACCACGGGGCTATCACGCCATATTGGTCTTCCACAGCATCGTGGGCGAAATAGTGCTTCTGGGTGGTAGCGGCGTGGATATTATCGTCGGTGATTAATGCGCATAATATCGCGGTTATACACCAAAAAATAATTTCATTTTTCATTTTTGCTTCTCCGGATTTACTTTTTGGAATGCGTCGGGTACGCCCAGCATTTGGTACAAATCTTCCGCCCAGCGATAGGTGTCGGGAACAGAACCTGCGAATATCAAATTCGTCGGCAGCAATAGTCCCGCTACTTGCGCCAGATCGGTGATCCGCAGACAATTTAACATCTCGATAGCCTCGCCCCGCCCGTCGGGTCGGCTGGGGGCGTTTTGGGTGGCGGGGGGATTTTGCAAGATCACCGTGGTAATCCCGCCGTCGAGCAGGGCGGCGTACAAGGCAACGGCGCACATCGAGCCGCGGGCAGCGAGGGCAATTTTTTGATTTTTACTTTCCGGTAAGGTGCGTAAAACTTCCAGACACCGCAGCACATCATAGACCTGCATCGAGGCAATCGTACGGCCCGTCCAGGCAGCGGCCCGGCGGAGGTACCGCTGTAAGCCGGACGACCAGCCGGTCTCGCCTACGCCCCGAGCTTCAAAATAGGCGATATTCCCGTCTTGCTTGAGATGGGCAGCGAATCTCTCCGAATCACCATGATATTCGTCCGGGTTACACAAAACGAGCATTATCGTCTCAGGCTCACCAGGTTTTGGTCTTAAACGAATATCCACCTTCAGACGAAAATCCTTCTCGCTGACAAAACTATAGACCCTCCTGTTGCAGGCGTCGCTGTCCTCGCCGCGCGATTCCCACCGGATGTTCAGCGGTGATGGTTTCCGGGGAAAGGCGCTAAAGGTTTTTTCCCGCAGGAATTGCCGTACTTTCTCCCGGTGGGTGTTTAACTGCTCCCGGCTGGATAATGCCGGCGGATCGGCCGGCTTTATAAAGGTATCTTGAATGGTTTTGGTTCGGTCATCCGCCGGCGGGCCGGCAACGTAAACCTTCAACTGCTCCGCGGAAAGCATAGCAGCGTCAGATTCATCGATATCGCCCACCTTCGAGGGGGGGATGTTTTTACCCATCAAATGCTTGAGGAAGAAAGAAAACAATCGGGTGCGTGATGTTTTGTGATAGGAATGACCGCCCGGCGTCTCGATCAGGGTGATATTATCAGTTTGGTCGTACAACTGGTAAATCTTTTTGGTGCGGCGATAAATTTCACGGGTGCCCTCAATCACATTATATTTGTCAAGATCAGCCGCGGCGATCAAAAACGGCCGGGGTGCGATTAGGGCCCCGATATCCGAGTAATCATGCTGGTAAGTATTAATCGGCGTCATACAATCGCAATGCATATCGATAGACCGTTGGAAGATATGGGAATTGACGGAGCTGTTGCCGCAGACCGCCGCCGCTGCCTTGATCCGGGGATCGGCAGCGGCAAGATACCATGTCTGGGCGCCGCCGCCGGAGATGCCTGTTACCCCCAGCTTGTCTGCGTCCACTTCCGGCCTTTGGCACAAGAGGTCGAGTGCCCGCATGGCGTTCCACAGTTCCACCCCGCCGGGGGTATAGCCCCGGCTGTACCAGTGAAACCAGCCGCGGGCATAGCAGCCCCAGTGCTCACCTTTTACTTCTCCCAATTGAATGGTTTCAATTATCAGGCAGACAAATCCAAGCTGCGTCAGTTTACGCGGGTGTGTCTGGTAATGGACCTTCTGCGTGTCGGCATGGCCGCAAAGGTATAGTATCGCCGGCGCGGGTTTGGTTATCCCGTCCGGGATGTACAGATTAGCCGGCACGTACAGGCCGGGCAGGGATTCGTAATACAGTTTTTCGATCCGATAGCCGCTCTGCTGAATGGTACCGGTGATTTGGACGTTTAAGGGCGGCCGGGGACCGCTCGCCGGTACATCCACCAGGCCCATGGTTTCCAGAAATTGGGCGTATCTTGGGGGGCGAACTTTTTGCCAATCTTTAAGGCAGTGGATATCAGCGAGGGAATTTTCGGTTATTTCATATGCTACCCGCGTCAAATAGCGGCAGATGTTGTTCGACTGGTCCATAGGGGCCTTGGTTTCAATACGAAATTGCCGGTTTTCCTGTGATAAGGAGCAGCCAGTTGTTAATACCGCCAATAATATGCCCAGAACAGTATAGGAAAAGAACATGTTACCTGACATTTTTATCTCCTGCAATTTTCGGAAGAATAAGTTATACATATGTTTTTAAAGCAGGGGGAGAAAAATCCCCTGCTAAAAAGCATGTTCCTCCATAATTACCAACGGCGTGTCAAAATCGCGCTAAAATTTCGGCAGGTTTTAGTGGGCCGGCCGGCGTAAGTCGCTATGAGTGAAGGAGATAAAATTTTTTAAAAATTATGATTTTTTGTCTTAGATAGTGTCAAAAGTGCGCTGCCAAAACGAATAACAAAAGGACACAAGAACACAAGAAGTGTCGGCGGAAACTGATGGTGAATAAGGCGACAACTAGCTTGACATGCTAAGGTGTGCGGAATATTCTTGCAGTGGCGGCGATAATGAAAAACTTGTATATGGGGGAGGACAAAAGGGTGTCTGCCCGCTTGAGTTTATGACCCCGTGAGTTTTTTTCAAGGCAAGGAAAAGAATTATGCCAGTCGACAGAAGAAGATTCTTGAGCAGTGCATTGTGGGGAGCGGCGGCGGTAGGTTTCGGCAAAACAGCAGGAGAAGCACAAGTACCCATCCAGGGATTCGATGATACGACGAGCAATGCCGATACGAGCAAGGTCTGGCAGCAGACGTCGGATCGTAAGATCCGCATGGGAATCGTCGGGTATGGACTGTGCCGGTGGGGGGCAGCTTTCGGATTACAAGACCATCCAAATGTGGAAGTGGTGGCGGTGAGCGATCTGTTCCCCGACAGATGCGCGGAACTAGCGAAGGCCTGCCGCTGCCCAAAGACGTATCCGTCACTGGAAGAGCTGGTCAAGGATGACCAGATCGAGGCGGTATTTGTCGCGACCGATGCCCCCAGCCACGCGGCACAGGTGCTGGAGGTGCTCAAACACGGCAAACACGCAGCCAGTGCGGTACCGGCGGTATTTGGCAGTCTGGAAGATGCCGAGAAGCTTTATGAGGCAGTCAAAGATAGCGGTTTGAATTACATGATGTTCGAAACCTCAGTTTTTCATGACGACCTTTATGCGATGCGCAAAATATACGAGGCCGGCGGGTTCGGACATCTGATTTACAGCGAAGGTGAATATTACCACTATTTTGCGGAGCCGCTGCCTTCCTATAAGGATTGGCGGGTAGGTACGCCGCCCCAGTGGTACCCCACGCACTCCAATGCCTACTACGTGGGAGTGGGAGGCGGCAGTTTCGCGGAAGTGTCATGCCTGGGAATCCCCAGCGTTATTGAGATGCTGCAGCCGGAAAATAACGCATTCAAAAACGCGTTCGGTACGGAGATCGCCCTGCTGCGGACCAGCGAAGGGGGCATGGCTCGCATGGCGGTCAGTTGGGACACACCTGGTGCTCTCGGGGAAATGGGTCGCATCCGCGGAGTCAAGGGTGCGTTTTACGGCAGTTATAAGGGCTTGACCGAGACCACCGTCGATGTCAGGAAGCCGCCCCTGCCGCCTACGGTATCCGCCGGCGGACATGGCGGGTCTCAGGGCTATCTCGGTCATGAATTCGTGATGTCAATTATCGAAGCCCGCAAGCCCCTGGTGGATATTGCCTGGTCGCTGAATATGACAGTGCCGGGTATAGTAGCGCATCAGTCAGCCCTGAAAGACGGGGAACTGCTAAAGATCCCGCAATATAAGTTTTAGCAAAAAAAACATCTCCGCCGGGGGCATGTCGCTGACGGTCGAATTGTGGGATGCGATTAACCTTTTTTCCGGGTCGCATTTTTTCCGATTTATTTTGCGGTATTTGAGACGGAGCCGGATTTTAAAACATCGAAAACGGGCTGGACCAGGACGTAGGCAACCGCCTTGTGGCCGATAAGGGAAAGATGACTCGGATCGCAGTACAATTGATCTGTCACACCGCTTTTTGCCAAAATGGGCAGCAAATCCACATAGGCAATACCGCGGGAGCGGGCAAATTCAATCAGGCGGTCCTGGGGCTGACGAAGATTGTTGGGGTCGTCAAGTTGGAAGTTGTAGGGGGTGATTACTAATAAAAAGGAAATGTGGTTCTGGGCGGCCGTTTGATAAATGTCGTCCACATCGCTTAAGGTAGTTCGCCAGGCCTGCTCCAGTTCCGGACTTAGCTGGTCACGCGTCATTTTTTTAACGTCATATTCCTCCTCCCGGCGGGCCCGCCACTGCAAAAAACGCAGGAGGTGCTCGAAGGCCCGCGAATGACGCAGGAAAAAGCCGTAAATCCCCGGGGAGCCCTTGCGGGTATCGATGCCGAGAAACATATTGTCGCCGCCGTATTCGGAAACGTTAAGATATCGCTCGTAAACATCGTTCAGGCAAAATTGCAGGATAATAAGATCAGGATGAAATTTCAGCCCGTATAACTTTAAATACCTGGCTTCCTGGAAGGTGGAATACCCCAATACCGCGGCGTTGATGACTTCATAGGTTTTGTTATTGCTTAATTTATTCAGGCTCTGCTCCAGCAGAGAGGGATATAGCAAATGAATCTCATCAATGCCATCGCCCCAGGAGACGGAATCGCCCAGCAGCAGGATTTTGATATCCGCTTTCTCATTGATGGGAGTATCCTTCATACCATATTCGTTGGTTTTGCCCGGGCGGGGCCTTAACCGCCAGATCAGGTCGGGATCGGGCATGACCAGGCCGCCCGGGGTTCGATTCTGGTCATGATAGGGAAATATCCGGCACCACCCTTCGATCAGCCCCAAAAGCAGCAGCAGCGGCAGCAGCGAATAGACAACCTTCCTCCGCCACGATATTTTTATCGCGGGTTGATTTTCGTTGTCGTGCAGTGTTTGGCCGGCATTGTCGGTCATAAAAAAATTTCCTCTGTATTAATCACTTAACGTCAAAACAACGGGTAAATAAACGGCGCCAGCGCCGTACCGCCTAAAAACACCAATATACCCAGAACCAGCAGGATTATCAATATCGGCAGCAGCCACCATTTTTTATTGTGCCGCAGGAAAAACCAGAATTCCAGCGGCAAGCTGCTGCGCTTGTTCTGGGCGAGTTTATTGAACTGCGCTGTTTCTTTGGTCTTGTTATCTTCTGCAATCATTTTCTTATCCATCTTATCTGGTCCAACCTCATGTTTAGCGACCTGCGGCTGCTGCTCTTTAAACAAGAGCTGGTTCTCCATTACCAGTACGTCCATATTGGTAGCCATAAAGCAGCGACAGGCATGTTCCGGTGAGCAGACGATCGGCTCGCCGCGAATGTTGAAGCTGGTGTTGATAATCGCCGGGCAGACATGGTTACATAAGTACCCATGAGAGTTCCCGTCAAGATGAGAAGCCAGAGCAATTGATATTTATGGGCGGCTCCAATGTTGGCACTAATGAGCAGGCTGACCGGGCCAAATACCACGCAGACGGTTATCAGGGCTGGGCCTAGCGAACGCCGCCAGGCAGGTCGCTTTGGAGAATTGACATCCGTTGAAGATTTTTCCATGTAAGAAATCCGCGCTTTTATCGGCTCCCAGTTTTAAAGATTTATTTTTCGGTATTTGAGTCGGAGCCGGACTTTAAGACATTGAAGACCGGCTGGACCAGGACGCGGGCTACCACCTCGTGGCCGATGACGGAAAAATGGCTCGGATCATTGTACAATTGACTAAAGAGGCCTTCATTTACCAATATAGGCAGCAAATCGACATACGAGATGCCGTGGGAACGGGCAAATTCGATCAGGCGGTCCTGAGGCTGGCGGAGCTTTGCAGGGTCGGCCAACTGAAAGTTGTAGGGAGCAATCACTAATAAAAGGGGGATGTGGTTTTGGGTGGCAGTTTGATAGATATCATCTACCTCGTTTAAGGTAGTGTGCCAGGCTTGCTCCAGTTCCGGACTTAGCTTGTCGCGTGTCATTTTTTTAACATCATATTCCTCCTGCCGGCGGGCCCGCCACTGCAAAAAACGCAGGAGGTGCTCGAAGGCCCGAGAATGACGCAGGAAAAAGCCGTAAATCCCCGAGGTGCCCTTGCGGGTATCGATGCCGAGAAACATATTGTCGCCGCCGTATTCCGAGACGGTAAGGTAACGTTCGAACACATCATTCAAACAAAACTGCAGGATTATCAGGTCGGGATGAAATTTCAGACCGTATAACTTTAAATACTTGGCTTCCTGGAAGGTGGAGTATCCCATCACCGCGGCGTTTATTACTTCATAGGTTTTATGAGGACTTAATTTATTCAAATTCTGCTCGAGAAGGTAGGGATATAACTGCTGAATATGGTTAATGCCGGCCCCCCAGGAAACCGAATCCCCCAGGAGCAAGATTTTAACGTCCGCTTTCTCATTATAGGGAGTATCCCGCAGACCTAAATCGTTGGTTTGGTAAAGGGAAAGCGGTTTTAATCGCCAGATCAGATCGGGATCGGGTATGACAACTTTACCAAAAATAGGTTGCTTATCATGATAGGGGAACAATCGGCACACCCCTTCAATCATTCCCATAAGCACCAGCAGCGGAACCAGCGAATAGATCACTTTCCTCCGCCAGGATATTTTGATAGCGGGTTTGTTTTCGTTACTCTGCGGCGTTCGGCCGGTTTTCGCAGTCATAAAAAAATTTCCTCGGGATTACTCGCCTGGCGGCTAAAACAGCGGGTAAATAAACGGCGCCAGCGCCGTGCCGCCCAAAATCACTAATATACTCAGAACCAGAAGGATTATCAATATCGGCAGCAGCCACCATTTTTTATTGTGCCGCAGGAAGAACCAGAATTCCACCGGCAGACTGCTGCGTTTGTTCTGAGCTAGTTTATTAAACTGCGATGTTTCTTCGGGCTTATTATCTTCTGTAATCATTTTCTTATCCGTCTTATCTGGTCAAAACTGGTGGAAATAGCGCTCGAGTCTATCAGGCGGCCGGTGAGTAAGCCAATAGCTTTTCGCTTTAAAGTCAAACTTGCGTTTGAGCGAATCGCGACCCCACAGGCGAAAAAACAGGCTCAGCGGCGTAATCAGCAAAAAGTAAAAACCCGCCAGCAGGATGAAACTAACTAGTAGCCCGATAGGCAGGGTTATTAATATCAAACCCAGATAAATGATTCGGGTTAGTTTCAATGATATCCGGCTGATTAAGAAAACAACCGGTCCGAAGGCGGCGATAGGCAAGATCCATCGAACCGCCAGTCCCTTAACGACATAAAGTAGCGCAGCAATCAGCCCTGCGGCCATCAGAGCGATTAAGCCGAAATTGCGCAGGTCTTTGCGGCTGGGCTGCCAGTTTATTTCCACCAGTGACATAAACAATCCTTTTGTATTTTAATCGGCTTGATTCAGTCCAGTTGGAACTGAGCCTTGTATTCATCCACCTCATGTTTAGCGGCCTGGGGCTGCTGCTCTTTAATCAAGAGTTGATTCTCCATTACCAGCACATCCATGTTAGTAGCCATAAAGCAGCGGTAGGCATGTTCCGGCGAGCAGACGATTGGCTCGCCGCGAATATTGAAGCTGGTATTGATAATCACGGGGCAGCCGGTCTTTTCTTTGAAGCGTCGCATCAGGCGGTGCAGCCGCGGGTGACGACGGGCATCAACCGTCTGCACCCGGGCAGTATAATCCACGTGGGTAATGGCGGGAACCACACTGCGTTTTACCTTCAGGGCGCCTAGCCCCTTCCGCGAGTTGGCCTCGCCGGCCAGCGGCATTCGTTTGGACGACTGAACGGGGGCCACCAGCAGCATATAAGGGCTGTCCTGTTCGGGACGCATCTCGAAATAATCGTGCACGTCTTCCCGGAGGACGCAGGGGGCGAACGGCCGAAATGACTCCCGAAACTTAATTTTCAGGTTCATTATCGACTGCATAGTTTCGCTGCGGGCGTCGCCGATGATACTGCGGTTGCCCAGCGCCCGGGGGCCGAACTCCATCGGTCCTTGAAACCAGCCCACAACCTTTCCCTGGTCAATCAGCTCGGCAACCTGATTAATCAATTGTTCTTCATCGTCGCAGGTTTGATATTCGGCATTAATCGAATCCAGGAATTGTCGAATCTCGTCGTTGGTAAAAGCGGGACCCAGCAGAGAAGCTCGCTGTTTATCCTGGCCGTCAACGGTGCGTTTATTTCCCAGTAGCTGATACCAGACAAATAGCGCCGCTCCCAGTGCTCCGCCGGCGTCGCCTGCCGCCGGCTGTATCCAGATATTTTCGAATGGTCCTTCGCGGAGGATTCGACCATTGCCCACGCAGTTTAAGGCTACCCCGCCCGCCAGTACCAGGTTTTTCATCCCCGTCTGGGCATGGACGTAGCGGGCCGCCTTTAACATTATTTCTTCGGTTACTGCCTGGATCGAAGCAGCGATATCCATCTCCCGCTGGGTCAAGGGCGATTCCGGTCGGCGCGGCGGGCCGTCGAATAGCTTGGCGAACTTCGCATTCACCATCACGGTTTTGTGGCCGTAGGGAAAGTAGGACATGTCCATGCGGAAGGAGCCGTCTTCTTTCAGGTCGATTAGTTTTTCCTTTATGGCATGATAATATTTCGGTTCGCCGTAAGGCGCCAGGCCCATCAGTTTATATTCGCCGGAGTTGACCTTGAAGCCGGTAAAATACGTAAAAGCTGAATACAATAGTCCCAGCGAATGGGGGAAATGCATTACGTGGGTTAATTCAATTTTATTGCCCCGGCCGATGCCGAAACTGCCCGTGTCCCATTCACCGACGCCGTCGAGCGTCAGGATCGCGGCTTCTTCATAGGGTGACGGGAAGAAGGCGCTGGCAGCGTGGGATTCGTGGTGTTCGGTGAATACGTATCGGCCTTTATACCGGTGGTTCAGGGCCTTGTCCATCTCCCGCGGGAGATGTAATTTTTGCCGCAGCCAGACCGGCATGCCCAGCAGGAATTGACCGAAGCCGCGGGGGGCGTAAGCCAGATACGTTTCCAGCAGGCGGTCAAATTTTAATAGCGGTTTCTCATAAAAAACAACATAATCCAGTTGTTCCGGATTGATATTTCCCGCATGCAGACAATAATTTACCGCGTTTATAGGGAAGCGATAGTCGTGTTTGACGCGGGTAAATCTTTCTTCCTGGGCCGCAGCTTGTATTTCGCCGTCGCGGACCAACGCCGCGGCACTGTCATGATAGAAAGCTGAGATTCCGAGAATGTCCATACTGACTATGGGGGTAAAACGTTAAAATATTTCCGCTAACGTTAGTTTGCTTATCACCGAACAACCTTCTTTACATCGGCAGTACCGGAATAAATCATTCATTGCTATCCGCGGAAAAAAACACAAAACCACACATTTTCCGAAAAACCATGCTCGGCAGGTCAAGACTGCGCAAAAATATCGTACCATGGTGCTCCTATTATTATTTTCCCCCAACTAGCCTCTTTGGTCAACCTTATTGTATTAGGGATGAGCAGATCAAGTACTTGTTTTAAGGGGGTGTAAGGTATAATATTTAGGTGAATATTTCCTCGTTAACGAAAGGAGAAATATGTCCATGAGTTTTCAAGTTCCATCTGAGCTAGTCGAGAAAATCCATGATTTTGTCACCACCGGCTTCCAGCCGTCTTTTGGTAAGTTAAAGGACAAATTCCGGTCCGAGCCGATCTGGCAGCGGTTGGAAGGGCTGGGCAGCCGGCTTTGGCTGGACACCGGCAGTATCGCAGATGCCCAAGCTTACTGGACGGGACAGTTTTCCGCGTTGACAACTAATAATACCCTGCTCAACCGGGAGATTCAGACCGGGCAATATGACCAGTTAATCAGCCGGGCGGCCGAACTGCTGGCGGAGTATCCCCAGCTTACGCCGTCGCAGCGAATGCTGGAGATAGCCTTTATCCTCAATGCCTGGCACGGATTAAGACTAGTGGAGAAATTTGACGCTTTTGTTTCCGTGGAGGAGCATACCGACTTGGCTCATTCCCTCGAACACGCGGTGGCTTATGCCCGGCGGTATTACGCGATCTGCCCGCAGCGCTTTATCATCAAGATCCCTTTTACGCCGGCGGGTCTGCTGGCGACCCGGATATTGGCCCGCCAAGGGCTGCCGATAAATCATACGCTGGGCTTTTCCGCCCGGCAGAATTACCTGATCGCCCGGATAGGCAATCCGAAGTATGTCAACGTGTTTCTAGGCCGGTTGAACAGTTTCATCGCGGATAATAAACTGGGCAGCGGCGATTTTGTGGGCGAGAAAGCCACGCTAGCCAGTCAGCAGGCGATTCGCCGGCTCAACCAGGCCGGGCAAAGTACCACGCGGCAGATCGGGGCCAGCTTCCGGGCCGGCCAGCAGGTGATTGACCTGGCGGGAATTGATGTGATGACTATGCCGCCCAAGGTGGCCGGTGAGGTGCTGGAACTGAAGCCCGATCCCCGGCAAATCACCGATAAGACCGGCATGATTTACGAACCTCAGGTAAATGACGACGTGGACCGGCAGGCGATTCGGCTGGATACCTTATGGCAGGTGAGCGACGACTTGAAAACCAGCCTCGATAAGCTGGAACGAGAAAATCTGGATGATTTTACCGCCGGCGACCTGGTGAATTTTTTCCACGAACATGGCGTAAAGGATTTGCTGGTAAATTGGAGCGATACGCAGATAAAAACCAACGCCGCGGAAGGCAAGATACCTAAACTGGCCAACTGGCAGCGGGAATTAGCCCAGCAGCGGATCGGCCTGGACAGTTTGATTAACTTGGCCGGGCTTAACAGTTTCGCCGCCGACCAGAAGGCGATGGATGAGCGGGTAAGGCAGGTTTTACAACGATAAGAGTTTTGACCGTACGCTAGGGGCTGCGCTATCTGGATTTAGTGTCGCAGAGCATCATCACTGATAATTCGCTGCCCACCCCCGCCCGCTCGGCAAGATAACGCAGCGGCCAGGTTAAGGGGGCACAAACCCTGCCTGCCAGGGCCGGCAGCTCCTGGGCCAGCATCGGCCGCAAGCCTTTGACTTCGGTGCCGTTAGCGGCTTTTTGCCTGCCGCTACCGATAGAATTCGATTCGGTTGTACGAGGCCGATTAAACCTGCTGATCCGCCGGAAATTCAGCAGGGCGAAAACCGCGGCAAATACTCCTTCCCAGTAGGCTTCGTGTGAACGGATAAAAATCGGATTCAAATGCATCTTTTCCGCCATCAGTCGCCAGCAAGTCTTGGAGAAAAAGGCCGTATGGTCGCGCATATTGAGCATGTTCCACAGATGTCCGTAGAATACCCTCTCCAGGCATTTCCAGTTGGGCATTTCCAGATACAGGATTCCCCCCGCCGCTAAGCGGTTTATCGCCTGACGCAGAAAACCACCCGCGTCCGACAGATGCTCCAGCATATCAAAAGCCGCCACCGCCTGATAATTGTTATGGTCCGGTTCAAGCTCCTCCAATCGGCCGTTAAAACAATAGATTCCCCATTGCCGGCGGACATAATTGGCTAAGGGTTTTGACAATTCCACCGCTTCCACCGCGAAACCCGCCTGATGAGCCGCGCGGAGGAACTCTCCCGTACCGCAGCCGACCTCCAGGATTTTGCTCCCGGCGGGCAGATACCGCTGCAAAGTCCGCAGCCGACGTTGGGCGACGCTTAATAACCTTTGCTTGGTCCGGCGCCTTATTCGGATAAAATCGTTGGTATAAAGCTCCTGATTGACATCAAGTTCTGATATTTCAGCCGATTCTGATTTGTAAACGAGTCCACAGGCCCCGCAGCCGACGAGTTGATATTGGTCTGTGGCAAAGATAAAGCATCTACGGTCGGCGCCGCATATGGGACAAGCTGTGATTTTCATGCCGATTATCCGTTATTTTCAGGTCATCCGGAAAACGCTGTCGTCGATGATCCGGCCGCAATAGATGCAGGCGGTGTGGCGGGTAGAGACCTTGCGGTGGCAGTCGGGGCATTCCACCGTGGTATTCCGCTGATTTCGGCCGTCCAGTTGTCCATCCCGCATGTCTATCTGGTAGAGTTTTTCGTTGAGGTCATTTTCCGATAAATTCAGCCGATTCCGGATCAACTCCCATAAGGCCTCATTTATCATTAACGATTTGGCCAGATTGTCCTGCAGCATTTTAATTTCGCGTTGCACTTCGCCGACTTTGGCTCCGACTTCAGCGCCTTTCTGTATAGCCTGCTGGGCGGCGGCATCTGCCTGGGCGGCATAAGCAAGGCTAAATAAGACCGACATGACTGTTCCTTTCTTGAAAAATTGTCCCTCAAAACCAGATTTTATTATAACCCGGATAGTCGTGTAAACCAAGGAGAAAATGGCTAAACCGCGGAATTTCGCGGATATATGACGCGATTTTTGGTGGACTAAATCGCCTGCCGGTGATATGCTTTTACAGATTGTTGTAATTTTGGGTTTGAAGAGATAAAAGTACCGGTTTTGAGGAGTATCATATTCACCACCATTTTGATAAGGGAGATTAGCGGATGACGGAAGCAGAAGTAATGAAATTTTATGCCGGTTGGGAAGCAGATTCGGAAAAAGTTCAGAAGGCGATGCCGGATATGGTCAAAGGTTTTGGTACGTTGTTTAAAAATACCATGAAGGCGGATATCCTGGACGTCAAGACCAAGGAGTTAATCGCGGTGGCGATCGGGTTGGCCCTGCGATGTCAGCCATGCATTTACCTGCACGTTAAGAAGAGTATTGAGGTTGGTGCGACCCGGCAGGAAATCCTCGCCGTCGCCGGTGTGGTGGTCATGATGCAGGGCGGGCCGGCTTACGTTTATATGCCGATGTTACTCGATATCCTGGAAGCCATGGGAGAGAACGAGTAAATCGGTTGGTAGCAGAAAGGAGCAAGATTTATGAAATTGGATCGTAATCTGAAAATGGGGATGGTCGGCGGTGGGCCTGGGGCTTTCATTGGGGAAGTGCACCGCAAAGCAGCCCGCATGGACGGCGGTATCGAGCTGGTCGCCGGGGCATTCGATATTAATCCTCGAAAATCCAAACAAATGGGCCGGCAGTTGTGCCTCGATCCCAAACGCACTTACAGCACCTACGCGGAAATGATCGAAAAGGAGTTGAAACTGCCCCAGGACCAGCGAATTGATTTTGTCTCGATTACCACCCCGAATAACTGGCATTTCCCCATTGCCCGTGATTTTCTCCAGGCGGGTTTTCATGTGATGTGTGAAAAACCCATGACTTTTAATGTGAAAGAGGCAAAGGACCTGCAAAAAATTGTCAGAAAGTCCCGGAAAGTATTCGGCTTGATGCACAATTATACCGGTTACCCGATGGTTAAGCTGGCTCGGGAGATGGTAAGAAACGGCGACTTGGGCGAGATTCGCAAGATCGTCGTGCAATACCCCCAGGGCTGGCTGGCCACCCCTTTGGAGAAGACCGGCCAGCAACAGGCTGCCTGGCGGACCGACCCCAAGCAAAGCGGCGGGGCAGGCTGCATCGGTGACATCGGCACCCACGCGGAAAACCTTTCGGAGTACATTACCGGGCTGAAGATTCGGGAAATTTGTGCGGACCTGACCACTTTTGTTAAGGGCCGACGCCTGGACGATGACGGCAATTGCCTGCTGCGCTTCAACAATGGGGCGCGAGGTGTTCTTCACGCCAGTCAGGTCTCTATCGGCGAGGAAAACAACCTGGCAATCTGGGTGTATGGCGAGGAGAAGGGCCTGGAATGGCACCAGGAACACCCCAACTACTTGTATGTCAAGGAGATGAACGGTCCCGTCCAGGTATGGCGACGAGGGAACCCTTACGTTGGGGCCAAGAGTTCAGCTGCCGGCCGGGCTACCCGAATACCTTCCGGCCATCCCGAGGCGTTTCTGGAAGCCTTTGCCAATATCTACTGCAACTTCGCTGATACCGTGCGGGCCAGGATTACCCGGCAGAAACCCGGTGAGCTGGAAGTTGACTTCCCCGACGTCAACGACGGCCTGCGGGGTATGCTCTTTATTGAAACGGTCCTGGCCAGCGCTAAAAGCCGGCAAAAGTGGACGGCGATGAAGAAATAAACCTTTACTTATCAATAAGTTAACTATTAAAGGAGAATAATAATTATGGCTAGACCCGTAACACTTTTTACCGGTCAATGGGCGGATTTGCCGCTGGAAAAGCTGGCTGAAAAGGCGGCTGGCTGGGGTTACGATGGCCTGGAGCTGGCGTGCTGGGGCGATCACATGGACGTTTTTCAGGCGGCGAAGGATAAAAAATACTGCGAAAAACAGCTCGCCATCCTGAAAAAGCATAATCTCAAGCTTTTTGCCATCAGCAGCCATCTTACCGGCCAGTTGGTATGCGACCTCAACAACGACAGCCGCAGTGACGGCTTCGCCCCGGCCGATTGCGCCGGAAACGCCGACAAGAAAAGAGCTTATGGCGGGGAATCCATGAAAAACGCCGCCCGCGCCGCCAAAAACCTTGGAATTAAAGTGGTCAACGGTTTTACCGGCAGTTCCATCTGGCACCTGCTGTACAGTTTTCCGCCTGTCACTGACCAGATGATTGAGGATGGCTTCAAGTATTTCGCCAAGATGTGGAATCCGATCCTGGACGTTTTCGACGAGTGCGGCGTAAAGTTCGCTCTGGAGGTGCATCCGACGGAGATTGCCTTTGATATCGTTACCGCCCGGCGGGCCTTACAGGCGTTAAACAATCGTAAGACCTTCGGCTTTAACTTTGACCCCAGTCATTTGCACTGGCAGATGGTCGATCCGGTGCGGTTTTTGCAGGAATTTTCCGACCGGATTTATCATGTGCACATGAAGGATGCCGCCTTGCAGCTTGACGGATACAGCGGGATTCTGGCCAGCCATCTTAATTTTGGCCAGCCCCGACGCGGCTGGGACTTCCGTTCGCTCGGCCACGGTGAGGTCAATTTCGAGGAGATTATCCGTACCCTCAACCACATTGGTTATACCGGGCCGCTGTCGGTGGAATGGGAAGACTGCGGCATGGAAAGGGAGCACGGCGCCCAGGAAGCCTGTGATTTTGTGAAAGACGTTGATTTCAGCCCGTCCAGCCTGGTTTTTGACGCGGCCTTCGATAAAAAAAATCGATAAGCCGTGCCCTCAAAATTTACCGTAGGAAATATGCCCAGACAGATCCTTGACTGGGCATATTATTTATTTGCGGCTGGCTTGCCCTTATTAGAAGGAGATCGATATGAGTATCAGATTTCAACCGCCGATAACCAGCTTTCTTATGGTAATTTTAATTAGCGTATTATCTGCTGTGCCGGGGCAGGCAGCCGAGCCGAACTGCATCAGCCAGGATACGTTCGGAATTGTCGCCAACAGCGATGAAGACCAGACGGCAAAGATTCAGGCATATCTTGAGGAACTATTCCGCCGGGGAGGGGGTATCGCTTATCTGAAGGCGGGAACTTATACCATAAAGACCAGCTTAAATATTCCGACAGCGGTAACGCTTTCCGGCAGTTGGACGGCGCCGCACTACACTTACCTCAGTAAGGGAACAACCCTTTACGCCTATGGCGGGCGGGGCGATGAAAGCGGGGCGGCCCTTTTGGAAATGCAGGACAGCAGCAGCGTCAAAGGGCTGACCATATTTTACCCGGAACAGAAAATGCCCGACATTCAACCTTATCCTTGGACCATTCATGGTCAGGGTATGCACAACACCGTAGAAAACATCACTCTTGTCAATTCCTATCAGGGAATATATATGGGGCCGCAATTCAATGAACTGCACTTGATTCGAAATGTTTTCGGCTGTGTCCTGCGCCGTGGAGTTATGATCGACGGTTGCAGCGATATCGGTAGAATCGAAAATGTCCATTTTAATCCTCATTACTGGGGACGCAGCGGGCTGGCGGTTTATGAGGGTGAAAGCAAGCCTAATCCCGTCATGGACATCGCGGCCCAAATGCAGCGGAATCTGGAGGCCTTTATCTTTGCCCGTACCGACTGGGAATATGTATTCAATACCTTCGTATTCGCCGCGAAAATCGGCTATCACTTTATCGCTAATGCCCAGGGAGGAGCCTGCAACGGGCAATTCAGTGGTATCGGCGCCGATATGTGCCAGTATGACGTGGTAGTGGATAAGATTCAGCCGTGTGGCATTTTGATCTCCAACGGAGAATTCGTTGCCGGCCAATTGGCGCCCAACAAGCTCCAAGACAGGGTTGGTATTCTTACCACCGATAACTTCGATGGGACCTTGCAGCTTTCGAACTGTAGCTTTTGGGGATTTTTCCGCAACATCATGCGGCTGGAAGGCAAGGGTTGCGTAACGGTAAACCAGGCTAACTTTATGAATCACACTCCCGGCGAGCCGGCGGTGCTGATTGATAGGGGCAGGGCTTCCTTAAATCAGGTGTTTTTCAATTGCAAAGGGCCTCACGTTAAAATTAATCAGGATGTTAAAAGGGTCCTGTTAAGCAACAACTTTGCTGACGGGGGTTTGGAAGTAATCAACCTGGCGGCGGAGAAGCTTTCCTTGACAAATAATGAATAGATATTTGTGAAGATGATTTTTAGTTGTTTTAAATAAAAAATGCGAGTACAATTTGCCCTGATAAAGGACTCAATTTTAGAAGCCGAATTATTTTTTAGGATCAATAATGCATCGGCGAGAAGTTCTGAAAGCATCGGCGGGCGCAGCGTTTTCACTGGCGGCATTGACAGGTTGCCGGTTGCAAAACCCAGGCGTCTCGAGCCGCGATTCTTTTGCCCGTCCGGATAATAACCAAAACAGCGACCGGGTAACTGACCGGGGGAAATTAGCCGGACTAACCATCCACCAACTGCGCGACCAGTATCGTTGCGACCTTTTCGAGGATTTTCTGCCTTTCATGGACAAGTATGTGGTTGACCATGAATTTGGGGGATTCATGTGCCATACGGACCGCGACGGCACCAACTTGAGCACCAAAAAAAATATTCAATATATTGGCAGAGGCGTATGGGTATATTCATTTTTATATAAGGAGATGGCGGCCAAGGAGAAATATCGCGCGATTGCGACCCAGGCTTTAGAGCTTTTGCTCAAAAACCAGCCGCAGGGCAACCGTCCTTGGCCGGAAGAAATAAACCGGCAAGGTGAACCGATTGAGCCGGAAGGTCAGCAGATAGGCAGCCAATATATAAAGGGTGCTGCCCCCAAAAGTGACTCCATTATTACCGAGATGTTCGTGGCGACTGGGCTGGCGGAATTCAGCCGGGCTTTCGGCCAGGATAGCTACTGGCAGATAGCCAAAGAGATGATGCTGCGAGCTGTAAAGAAGTATGACCAGCCGGATTATTCGCCGGGACAAGCCAGGGTATTTATCAGTCTTCAGGCCAGTAACTTTCCCGGGGCCAGGCATCTGGGCAACTGGATGTTGCTGTTATGGCTGGGCAGCCAGATGCTCAGCTATAAAGCGGATAATGAAATTACCGCCGTGGTGGATCGCTGTATCGATGCGATTTTCAATTATCATTACAATCCGGAGTATAATCTGTTCAACGAACTGCTCAATCACGACCTCTCGCGGGCGGAGAATGAATATCGTCATGTGGTTTATACCGGCCACGGCATTGAGACGCTATGGATGGTGATGTATGAGGCTTATCGTAGAAAGGATAAGAAGCTGTTCTATCAGGCAGCGGACCTGTTTAAGCGGCACATTGAAGTTGCCTGGGATGATGTTTATGGGGGATTTTTCCGGGGGGCGAAAAATATCGAGGAAAATATCTGGTTTCTGGACAAGGCGTTATATGTGCAGGAAGAGGCGCTTATTGGGCTGTTATTCATTATTGAGCATACCGGGGCGCAATGGGCGAAAGAATGGTTCGCCCAAACATTTACTCTCGTCCAGGACAAATACCCCCTGAAAAAACACGGTTATGCCCTGTGGGACCTTTGGCCGGATCGAAAGTTTACTTTTGTTGAGCATTACCATCGTATCGGAAACTTTCATCATCCCCGGCATTTAATGCTGGGGCTTTTAACCATCGAACGGATGATTCAACGTAACGGAAAGGTATCTAATTACTTTTCCTGATTTTTTATCGATTCCGTGATATCTTTTGTTTACGGAGAAAAAAATGAAACTGATGAAAATAGTTGCGATTATGTTATTGATTAGTTTTTCGGCCGGTTTATCCGCGGCCACCAACGAAAAGTCAGCCGATCCAGTGAACGTGCCCGTGGGCATGCAGGGCGATCCCCTGTGTATTCAATACGTCGATTTTGGTCCGGAAATCGTTCCGCCTCCTGATAAGCCGCTGGTAATCTCAGTGGGATTTTGGAATCCGATGGATGAGAGTATAAATTTAGTCGGCAAACTGTCCATTCCGGGTATGGAACCGATAGTTTTACAAAAAGGAAAATGGAGCTCCGACGGCTGGAAGTGGACTTTTGAGCCGATTGCCGTCGGTCTGGTAGAGGGATTCGGAAAGGTAGAATTGGGGGGGGCGAAGATTAAGAACGGGGCGGTGATGATGCGGGAAACCTATCCCGTTTGTATCGGCAAGGCACCGCTGCTCGATCAACTGCGCTATCTGGTGGACAATTATTCCCATTCCGATTATATCTTTGTGCAGGGTTACATCTATCGCGGGATGCTGGGGCTTTATGAGCTGACCGGCGAAAAAAAATATCTCGACCAGGTCCGCTCCTGGGTGAATCAGTTTCTGGCCGACCAGTTGGACAACGGCTTCTGGGATACCGGCTATGATTACATTTTTTTCGCGGATACCGGCAGTGCCCTGGCGGGTTTATTTAATTTTTACAAACACGCCACCGAGGACGAAAAAGCGCATATTGTCGCCGCCCTGGAAAAATATATCCGGGGCATCATGATTGCCGGCGACAGCAGGGGCATGCCCTTCATTCACGAGGACGGCAGTCTGGGTGTTGGAATACTCAAGCACAAGGAAAAAGACAAGAAGGATTCCAATCGTCCTTACATCATAGCTACCTCTTTGACGGGGGCCCAGATTTTTGCCGGCATGTACTATATTACCGGCAACGAGGAGTATAAGCAAATCGCCATGAAGGCCTGCGACTGGCTGCTGGGAACCATGCTGCCCAACGGTCAATTCCCCTATGTTATTGATTATCAGGAGACCGGCGTCATTGACAAATATGAGCGCTATTGGATGTGGCCTTACGATACCGCCGGCTATGTGGGTGAGGGCATCATCGCCGCCTGGACCTATATCGACGATAACGATTTCCGACAGCGGCTCGGCAAGGGCATGGCGGATCACGTCGAATGGCTGTTGAATACCCAGAATTATGACGGCAGTTGGGCGGTCAAAGGCTCCGAAGACCAGCAGCGCAGTCACGGCGTGGTTGACTTTTTGCTCTGGTATCACCTTAACATCAAAAATGATCCGCGGATAATTAGGGCCTTGCAAAAATATTATCTTTTAGTCCTGGACCGGCAGCGCAGTCACTATTTTTATGTCCCGCGCCGCACCGTTTCCAACCCCGTGCTGATGATGCGGGCCGTGGTTGACATTATCAAGCCCGGCATCGATTGCAATCGCTGGAAAGATTAGATTTTTCAATTTTTATAACGGAGGAACGATGATTAAAAAGTATTTTCCCCTTATGGTTATCACTCTGATAGCCGCCTCTTGTGCCGCCCCGGCCGATAATTACGCTGGCAATCGAGCCGGGTTACCGCAAACCACCTCTGCCGGTAGCTCGGAAATTAGTCTGCCGAAAGAGGATATCAATGCCCCGGTCTGCATTGATTATCTTGATTTTGGTGATGAAATTCTTCCACCGGCCGACAAACCGCTGACGATCTCCGTTTTTTTTCGCGCTAGAATGGATATAAACAGCAGGTTGCTCGGCAAAGTAACCATTCCCCATGCCCCGACAATATGGCTAAGGGAGGGAAAATGGGAACCCAATAAAAGCGTCTGGCAGTTTGCCCCAATTACCAGGCCGGCGGAGGGGGTAGGTAAAATTGAGCTGGGCGGTGCCTGTTTGAATGATGGCACGGTTATGGCGACAGAAACCTTACCTATCTGCGTGGGCAAGGGGCCGATACTGGATCGAACGCAGGAGCTGATGGAATTTCGTACTACCGATACTATTTTCATCCAGGGATATAACTACCGCTCGATACTGGGGCTTTATGAGTTAACGGGACAGCAGGAATATCTTGATTTAGTCCGCAAGTGGCTGGATCAATTTCTCTCGGCCCAGCTGCCCAGCGGCGCCTGGGATACCGGTTACAAGCATATCTTCTGGGCGGATACCGGCAGTGCCCTGGCAACATTATTTAACTTTTATAAATATGCTACCGCCCAGGAAAAAGAGCGGATCGACGCCGCCCTGCAAAAATATGTCGATGCCATCCTGATTACCGGTGACAGCGAGGGCAAACCGTTCGTCCACGAAGACGGCAGCCTGGGCATCGGCTTTACCGATCACCAGGATGAAAAAAAGCGGAAAAGTGTTAACAAGCCCTACACCATCGCTACCGGCCTGACCGGCGCCCAGATATTCGCGGGAATGTATTATCTGACGGGAAACCAGCAATACAAAAATATTGCCGTCAAGGCCTGCGATTGGTTATTGGATAGTATGCTGCCCAACGGACAGATCGCCGACTACGTGGACGACTGGAATCCAGGTCGCAAGGATACCAATTGGATCTGGCATCGCTGGCCTTATGATGTAGCGACTTATGCGGGGGAAGGCTTTATCGCCGCCTGGACCTACATCGATGATGCGGACTTCCGCGAGCGTCTGCAACAAAGGCTGGCTGAGCACATTGAATGGTTGCTTTATACCCAAAACTATGATGGCAGCTGGGCGGTTAAAGGCTCCGGTGATCAGAAGCGCAGCCACGGCGTGGTGAATCTGCTCTTATGGTATCATCGCCACATCAAGAAGGACCCGCGTATCGTCCGGGCGGTTCAAAGATATTACCTTTTGGCTCTGGACAAACAGCGCTGCCAGTATATGAATCTGCCCCGCGAGCGGATATCCAGCTCGTTGATGTTGCGGGCCTTGGTCGATATTATCCAGCCGGGTTTCGATTGCCGCAGATGGAAAGATTAGATTTTATCAAAAACCGATTGCTATGAATTACATCCTGTAACTCTCGAAAAGCTTATACCACTGACTGTCGGCGATCTGACGCATCCGGCGTTTGCCTTCAATGGGCCACCAGAGATAGTCATGGTATAAAAAAGAGCCGAAGATAAAAGCATAGACCAGGGGCGTGCGAAACATTAATTTTTGCAGGAAGAACAATGGCCCGAACCAGAACGTTTTTCCTACCCTGCTGACAGCGTTGTCGGTCTGCCGGAAGTGGAAATTGACTTGGGAAATATCTTCGCCCACCACTTCGATCTCTTCGGCTCTGCCCACTCCCAGTCCCTGCTCATGGGCGGTCCGGATGCAGCAGATGCTCATCGGGTCGAATCCCATCATCTTGGCCGAGATAGCATCTATCGCCACGCTGTCTGCCGAGGCCAGCATATAATCCTTCACCACCGGCATCATGGTCCGCGGTCCTGCCCCGTTGCCCGCCACCGTGCCGTCCATCACCGTAAATATCCCGCTGTGGATCTCCTTTTGAATCGCCAACAGGTCCACCAGCGTTTTATGAATGAAACTGTGGGTGTAATGGCGTTTATGATTCAATAAGCCCCCGAAGGCGTTTTTCATCGCCCCGGTCATCGTCGTATAGATATGGCATTTCATCGTCGGAAGATGGATAATATTTTTGTCGAAGAAGTAATCCGGCAGATAGATTCCTTCCGGATATATCTCATGCAGCACCAGCATCTTCGTTTTGGGCTCATAGCGGACCCACTTCATATGTTCCGGCCGAAAGTTATATTTCACCGGAATTTTTTCACCGGCCAGCACCTGTTTGTAGCGATTCAGCCGTTCGCCTTTGGCGGCGCTGGTTACCACGGTGCGGTTCTCCACACATACGATATCCGGATAGGCACGCTTCTTCAGGGCCTTGATTACTCCTTCCAGTTGCCACGGTGTGGTATTGGCGCTGAGAAACGGCATGTGCCAGGAGATATTATCCTTGAGAATCGTCGTTTTATCTTTAGGTAGAGCCTCTTCCATCCCCGCCATTCCCACCAGCCGATCGATGTCATCTATCACGTTAGTCGCACTGCTTTTGATTACCGCCACTTTCGCTCGCGCCATAACATTCCTTTAAACTATGATTTCCCCTTCTCCTCACCCGTCTACTCCGTCGGGCAGCTATATCAATATTATACGACCACTCCCTCCCATTGTTCCAGTACCTTCTCATTTTTTCGAATTATTAGAGGTTCCCATATTCAATTTTTTCATCATTTTGTCCTCGCGTAACCGTTCACGGGTACTTATAGTAAATTTTATCGAAATACGGTATTCAACAAACCTATTAATGCTCCGACCATCATTTTGTCTTTAATTGTGACTCTTTCGTAATTGTCCATCTTCCATTTCCAGCGTTCTGTCAAATATATCCAGCGCCCGATGATCGTGGGTAACCACAATAACGCCGGCGTTTTGCTCGTGAGCGACTTTGGCGAACAGTTCCATTACCTGCCGGCCGCGAATACTATCGAGAGCGGCTGTCGGCTCATCGGCAAGGATCAAGCTTGGACGGTTGGCCAGGGCTCTCGCCACTGCCACCCTCTGCTGTTCCCCGCCGGAGAGCATGCTTGGCAGGTTGTGGGCTCTTGCCGCCACCCCAAGATATTCAAGAAGTTCCATTGCACGTTTTCGTGACACTTTTGCCGGCTGGTCGTCTATTTCCATCGCAAGTCGAACATTCTCAGCAGCAGTAAGGAAAGGAATGAGGTTGGTCTTCTGAAAGACAAAACCTAATTTCTGGCGACGAAAACGGCGAAGATCTACTTTTGCCTGATGGTTGTCAAAAACGAGTGTCCCCTCAATAGCGATTCGCCCCATATTGGGAGGACGAATAAGACCCAATAACGTCAGCAGCGTTGTTTTGCCCGCGCCGCTTGGACCCAGCAAAGCCACAATCTCACCTCTGTTAACCTCTATGGTAACATCGCGTACCGCGACAACTTCCGTGTGTCCGCTGCCGTATATCTTTGTCAGCCCTGCTGCTTGTAAAGCTATGTTGCTATTGGACTGGTTCATGACAATACCTCACTGGGGTCGGCACGCATTGCTCGCCAAATCCCCAATAAACTGGCGAGAATTGAAATAACCAGTACAATTATCCCCAACGAGTATATGTCGCCCCGCACCAATACTACTCGCCGGGGGAAATAGGGGAATATCCATTGCCCTAAAAGATAAGCAATACAAGAACCGATGCTTCCCAGCAACAGCGCCTGCTGCATAATAAGCCCCAGTATGACCGAATTCCTCGCACCTATTAGTTTTAACATTGCAATGTCATGCAGTTTCTCGAGAGTAAGAGTATAAATAATCAAGGCCATAATAACGGCCGAAACAATAATCAGCAGCACTGCAAACAGACCCAATTGTCTGCGGGCACGGTCAACACTACCTTTCAGCAGCAATTGTTTTTGGCCATCCTTGGTATAGACAGAGACATCAGGCCATGCCTCAATCTGTTCAGCAACCGCCTCAATATTGTTGCCGGGTTTAACTCCCACTAAAACAGCGCTAATCATAGAAGTGCCCAAAGCGGGTATTCCTGAGTTCAAACCGCTCGCCCTCTCGCTCATTTGCGGCTGGGTTTGGCCGAGCTCGATATTAAATAATCGATTCACCCGTGCCGTTCTCTCAATACGGATTGATTCCGGTGAGAGGTCAAACTGGACAGCTTGCGCATCATCCAGTGTTATAAACGCCATAGGATCGCCTGCTTGAGAGATCATGCCTTTTGTAAGTCCTTTTACCGTGAAAATCTCTTTTCCCAGTGCGAGCTTATCTCCCACCTGCAATCTGGATGATTTGTCGGCCACTAACTCATAATGAGCTTGTGAGAGTCCTCTTCCTGCTGTTATCGGAAGCCAAATGCCTTTATCAATCGGCCATGATAATCCTTGGATTGTCAGACGCAGAGGCTTACTCTTATACTTACGCTGAACCGTGTGAGAAACGAATCCGTGTGCCGATTCAACGCCCGGTACAGTCAAAACACGATCTTCCAAATCACGCGGTATGCGGGAGATTTCAGCAAAAGGACCGCGGGTGTCCTTTTGAACTACCCATAAATCAGCCTCGACTCGCTCAACTAACGTGATGGCGTCTTCAACGATGCCTCTGTAGATTCCCCCCATCCCCATCACTATCATCAATAAAAGTCCTATGCCTGCCGAAGTTAGAGAAAAACGTCCGAAGTTGTGTTTAATATCTTTTGTTGCCAGATTCATCCCGTTAGACCTTCCTTTATCCTGTTTTTTATATATCTTTTACCCATTCCTGTTTTTAAATATCTTTCTCTTCGGAAAGCGTCGCTCTTGTTCGAACAAGCCTCAAAATAAATCAATTTAATAGGTAATCTAATCTTTGTATAAGATACTTCACCTTTATTATGTTGTTCCATTCTTTGTTTCAAGTCATTCGTGCAACCAGTATAAAAGGTGTTTGTCTTTTCGCACATTAAAACGTAAGTATAAAACCAAACAGGTCTAACGGGATTCATTGTGTTATCACCTTTACCGCTCGCCCCTCTCTTGGTAGTTTAGAACCAGCAATTAAGACAACTTGACCCGGTTGTAAACCTTCTTTGACTTCGACTTGATTTCTGCCTTCTATCCCGAGGGCAATCTTACGCCAGTATGCCCTGCCATTTTCTATCACGTAAACGCCCGGTTGCTGCTGCCGCCAGACAACGACACGCTGAGGAATCAGCAACGCATTTTCCCTCCGGGCGGTTTCTATATAAACCTCGGCTCTCTGACCTATAGCCCATAACTTAGGCAGGCGATCTATCCCGACATCAACAAGCACCTCTCTGGTTTCCCTGTCCGCCTGCGGCGCAATCCGAACGACTTTGCCCGGCAGTTCTATCGCAGGTTCAGAGCGAAACACTATTTTTGATGCCTGCCCAACTTCCAACTGATTCAGCAGAGTCTCATCAACCCAGGCGGATATCCAAAGCTCGTCGAGCGAAATCATATCTAAAACCATGCTGCCGGGGACCACTATATCCCCCGGGTCACGGTTACGCTGGACAATTAATCCATCGAAAGGCGCACGGACCACGGTATATGATAATTGTGCCTGGGAAAATCGTAGAGAAGCTTCGGCTTTGATGATAAGTTTTTCGGCCTCGATTTTTGCAGTTTGCGCCTGATTTAATTCTGCCTGGGCAACTTCCATTTGTTGCTGGGATTTCTCGAGAGCATCCACACTTACAGCGCCCGAAGGGGCTAATTGCGCAATTCTGGCATGGTATGTCTTTGCCTCTTTTTCCGTGGCTTCTGCACTTTTTATGCCTGAAACAGCCTTTTCCACCCCCGCTTGGGAAACCGACAGTTCTGCTTTTGCTATTTCTACTTGCTGCCGCACATCCTCATCATCCAAAAGAACAAGCTTTTGTCCCTTGATTACCTTGTCCCCCTGGTCAACCAGCACTTGCGCAATACGCCCGGAAATTTTTGGACTGATTGTTGCTCGCACACGGGCTTCAAGCGTTCCCGTGCCCATAGCTTCTGCGGAAATCATCCCTGTCTTGACGACACAGGATTCAACCCGTATTGGTGCAAAACGGAGTTGATAAACTATGACTAGTGATATTAATAATACCAGGGCTGTCTTCCAGCCAATATTTAATAATCGTTTTCTAAACATTACTTTTCCCATCATACTTACAAAATTTGAATCTTAGAATATGCTCTTAACACATTCGCGGAGGGAAAAACAGGAAAAACACCATTTTTTAGCGGAATGGATTAAGCTCTCTGCCGTAATTAACCACCATAACGCATATCACTATCCAGATAACCAGATTAACCACCGTGGGAATATCGCTCATTACCGCACGGGTCGGGTCCTCTGCCTGATGGAGGTAATAAGTTACATAAAGATAGCGAAACATCCCGTAGATCACCGATGGCACCGTCAGCAGCATCGCCCGGCTGCCAAACACCTCTATAGTTCGATTATCAACGGTATATAAGGCGTAACATATAATCGTCGCCCCCGTCACTACCGCGATCATCTGATCCAGAAAGGCCACGCTATAATCCTGCAGAACCATGCGGGATGGCCCCTTACTGACTTCCGTTGCGACTAACTCCGCCCGCCGCTTGGTAAATCCCAGAAATAGCGAGATCATTATCGTGCATAAAACCAGCCAGTGTGAAGGCGCTACGGAAATCGCGGTGCTGCCTCCCAGAATCCGCAATACAAATCCCGCCGCTATCGTCATCACATCCAGAATCACCAGATGCTTTAGGCCCAGGGAATAGATAATATTCATCGCCGTAAAAATCAGCAGGATTAATATCACCAGCCCGCCCCCCGACCAGCTTACCGCGAATCCTGTCACTATCAGGATGAAGCTGTATAATAATGCCGCCCCCGGCCGAATCGCCCCGCTGGCGATGGGTCGATATTTTTTGACTGGATGCTGGCGATCTTCCCGCCGGTCACACAGATCATTGATGATATATATCGCGCTGGCCAGCAGACAAAAACTGACAAACACCCTTCCCGCCGCCAGACACTTGCCCCATTGATTATACTGGTGGGAAAATAGTAATGGCGCCAGCACAAATCCGTTTTTGATCCACTGCACCGGCCGCAACGCCGTTAAATATATCACACTCTTTCCCAAACTGGTTCCCTGTTCACCTGCTCAAACTCTCAACCGCCGCCCACCGCAAATAATCTCAATACGTCCCATCCTGCTTATCGGTTCTCTTTCGCAGATTATTTGTCAAATTTCGCCTATTAGGATTCCTTCTTACTTTCTCACTTTCCCACCTTCTTACTTTCTTACCTTATTACCACATTACTATTATGGTAACATAATATTGGACCTTTATCTTGTAAATTTATTTCGGATTTTTTCCTGCCCCGCGGCAATGTTGGTCCCCATCTGTAATCCCACCCCTATCCGTCCGCTGGGTCAACTTTGGTTCTTCTTGCCCCTGGGATACTTTTCCTCACCCCTGGAGTAATGATAGCATTTCATATAATCGGACCCCGTTATTAATGCTCACCCACACGACAAACGTGGAAAAAAGCAGATTCCCGATATGGCGAAACCGCCCCTTGAAAAGCATAATACCGGAAAGCAGGATAAAAATCGAAAATAACCAGTGTTGCGAATATAAAAAATATTCCGAGCCCCATACCGCGTGTAAAAATAAATTATAGGCGATAACTATAACCGACGATACGGCCAGTATGCGATAAAGAATACCGGCAAAAAGACCTTTAATAGCTCCTGCCGTCACCAAAATTATTGTCACCAAACCTAATACGTTTTTCATCGACCATATCCCCGGCGCTCCTTCAAGGGTGAACATATACGTATATCTTTCACTGCTTTCATTACTGACGTTCACTATATTATTCAACCGGGTCTGCGGGGAAGGTTTGGCGGTTGTGTTCAGCCTGGTGGGGGCGATGGTATTGGCCAGCGTACTGGGCGATTGGGCTAATTTCTCCATCGGCGCTTTCCCGATGAACTTTTTCACGAAGGTCGGCATAGCGCGAAAATCCAGGTCAAAAATCCTGATCATGGTAAAGGCTATTACGAGATTAATAGCTACCGCGCAAAGCAGCATAATTCCGGTGTAATAGCAGGGTTTTACGAACTCCCGCTTGAGGAAGAGCAGGGGAATAAACAGGAGTAATCCGAAAATTACCAGATTGGTTATCGTGATTCCTCCCAGCAGAACCCCCGCCAATAACCAGACTGACTTTCGGATTCTGCCGCCGTTCTTCACCAGGTCGGTGATGAGAAAATAGATAATTAAAATAAAAAACCCGCTTATGGCAAAATGCTCCGGAATACTGCCGAATATCACCTGGCTGAACGATACCATGCTTAGAATGGTAATAAGAGAGGCTTTAAATAGGGCCAAGCCCAGCCGACAGAAAAATATAAATATTAATAATGCTTTTATTCCGGAGAAAAACGGCACAATAATTAGCCCGACGGACCGGCGGATTTCCTGCTCCGGCTGGTCGGTCACCTCGCTGACCGCTATGATTTTCGCCAGGATTCTGACCGGGGGATTAAAAAAGTTGGAGAAGTTGGGGTGGATGAGATTTCGCCTGTCCCAGCCCTGGCTGAATGCCATACGCGTGGGGTCGGCGTCGAACAGCACATTATTTTCGTCGAGCACCTTGATTCTGTCAAAATGCAATTCCAGTGTATAATTCAGCACAAAGGTACATATGGCAAAGCTAATTGCCAGAATTGTTTTTATTTGCTTCCTTTTTGCTGGATGTTGTTGGCTGGATAGCATGGACATTCTCACCCAATCAAAATCCGGCCCGCGGAGGGACCGGCGCTCTCTTGTCAGGTTGAACCTTTTCGATATCTTCTTTTGACTTGCTGCTTACAAAAATTGCTTAAAACAGAATAAAAATGATTATGAGAAAGATGCAATAAGACGCATGGATGATAATTCTGCTCTATCCCATGCTCGCCATCGTATAATTAATAGCGGCCCCGCTTTGCCAGTCAATAGAAATCAGGAAAATTTTCGCTATTTTGGGGGTGATAGCAGGAAATGCTTGTAATACCTGACTGGAGAAAGCGTTATGCCTGAAAAATTCTAATTGCCGGGTTTTTATGGCTTAACTTGTTAATATTTATATACTTAATTCAATATATCGGTCTTTGGGTCGCTTGTACCTAATTATCTGCCGTCTTTTATCATTTCGCGTAACCGTTCGGATGTGTGCTGTGCCATCGCCAGGCGGTGGCGATAATCTGCCGCAGGTCCTGATAGCGCGGCTGCCAGCCGAGCTGCCGATTTATATTTTCCGCCCCTGCCACCAGTTGCGTCACGTCGCCCTCGCGTCGGCCGGCGAATTCCACGGGAATTTCCCTGCCCACCACCGCTTCCGCGGCCTTTATTACCTCCAGGACGGAATGGCCCCGGCTGGTACCAATATTGTAAATCCGCCCCTCGCCGGGACCGATTTTGGAACTATCGTTTGGCCCTGCACTTACGTTACTATTACTGTCCCCCTCCATCGGTAGCCCAGGCTTGTAACTTGCACTTACATCACCCTCGCCGCTGTCCTGCATCGCCTCCAAGGCCCGGATATGGGCATCGGCTAAATCGTCCACGTGAATGTAATCCCGAATGCAGGTGCCGTCGGGCGTATCATAGTCCCGGCCGAAAACGGTGATTTTATCCCTTTGGCCCAGAGGCACTTGCAGCACCAGGGGAATTAAATGGGTCTCCGGCTCATGGGCCTCGCCGAACCGGCCATCGGGGTCGGCGCCAGAGGCATTGAAATAACGCAAGATCGTGTAACTAATACCATAGGCGGCGGAGAAATCCTGGATCATTCGTTCAATGGTATATTTCGTTACCGCATAAGGACTTGCGGGTGATAGCGGAGAATCTTCCGTGAGTAATCCAGAGCTGAGCGGGGCGTAAACCGCGGCGGTGCTGGAAAACAATATCCGCTGAACCTGGCAGTCAACCATAACCTCCAGTAAATTCAGGGAGTTAGCGACGTTGTTATGATAATACAGCCGGGGATTGATAACCGATTCGCCCACGGCGATCGAGGCGGCGAAGTGGAGGACGGCGTCAAAGTGCCGGCTTTTCAATAACTTACGCAAATTGTCAGCGTCGGCTAAGTCTCCTTCAATCAGGCAATCCGCAGGGACCGCGGCGCGGTGGCCGGTGGTTAAGTTGTCGTAAACCAAAGGTTTATGGCCCGCGGCGATAAGAGAGCGTACTACGGTACTACCGACATATCCCGCACCACCCGTCGCCAAGATTTGCATGATGCCAATCCTCAAAAACAACTAATAATCGGTGAGTATCTTAGCAAAATACCCGGGGAAAATCAGCCAAAAAGGGCGGAAAAACCTGTGAAAAACGGTGATTTTTTGGCAAAATCGGGGCAAATTATGGCAAAAATGGTGAAAATTGGGGCAAAAATTGGTTAATTAAGTGATAAAAAGCACGATTTAAAGGCAATTTTCCACAAAAAATCGAGAGAGTTTTTTCAGAGAATTTCTTTAATAATATCCGTTGATTGAGCTACTTTTCACAAAAATACAACATATCTTGACAGGATAACAGGATTTATTATAACTAAAAAGGAAATAAAAAAAGGTCTCAGATTGCTCGGCAGGCGGCGCTGCGCGAGAGAGAAATTCAACGTTCAATGTTTAAAATTCAAGGTTCAAAGAAAAAAGATTTTCACCACGAAGGGGGTTAACAGTTTTTTGCATTGCGAAAAGGGAGATCGAAGCAAACGAAAATTTACAGAAATTAGGTTGCACTACTGCCGCGGTATATTATTCCCTAGTGGTCCAGGATCAGAAGTCAGACGACTGGGGGAACATAACTCTCAAAGCTTTTCGAGGAAATTTTCAATATCCGCCCAGTTATACCCAACCTTCTTATGGCACTCAATTGTGTATGGGTATCCATCAATATTATGCGGATTATTATCTTTATCATGCCAACATATTCTACCAGAACTATGATCCCAAAAAAGAGTAACTTGATGTTTACTGCCAGGGCGACCCTTCACGTTTTCCTTTATTGACCAAGTACCATCACTCTTCGGTATCATCAGATGCTCTCGAAGTTTTTTGGTTTCATGTGGTCCAAGTCCAAAGGCTTTTTTCTTTTCAGGATTCAGCAATACCATTCCCTCAAAACCTTCTTTGTTCACTTCAGACTGTGGACCACCCAGATTTACAAATAGAGGTTCGTTTTTCTTATTTTGTCTGGCAAGATAGCCACGTTTTCTCAATCTTTCTGCCACATCCTTAGGTGACATATTTTCCCTTTCCGTTAGTTTGGGGGAAGTTTGAACTTTTGTATTTTTTGCGGTTACTCTTTTTGGTTCAGCGACATCAGGAACACCCTTTTCCGCCATTGAAATTCGTCGTGTGGCAATATCACTTCCTGCCGGTTTATTCTCTCTCAATGTCATGAGGGCATGTAGTGAATTAGGGTTCTCTCTGGCGATTAGAAGATTGTCTAAATCTGGTGAGTCAACAGGTTTTGAGGGAGCCGGACCCAATATACGACTGGACGTGGGGTATAACTGGCCGATAGCCCATTTCAGCCATTTCGCCCCAAGGCCGTCTCCGTGAATGAATTGTTTCTCACCTTCATGAAATTCTTTGCTCATAAGCACCAGATTTGCCAAGTTGGTAAATCTTTCCGCTCGTTTCTTAACGGTAAATTCAGAAAATCCACACTCGTAAACATGATGAACGTGCCAAACGCGTTCCACATCGGGTCCTTTTGTACACTCGATTTTTTTAGGGAGTGATTCCCGTTCCAGATATTGCCTTTCATAGCCAAGAGCTATCGAACATGCATCTCGTGAAGGTCTCATTCCCCACAAGGCATAATATTGTCCCTCATCAGGAACAGGAAAACCGCTGTCGTGTGACGCTTTATAATCGGAACGATTCCCCCTGAAGGTAAGGGGCATCACTATTGCATCACCGTAAATATCGCAGAACTTTTCAACTATAGCGGGGGACAGGAAAACCGTATTTGCGACCAATTTATCCCACTTCGAATCGCTCATTATTTTCACCTCCCGCGATAATTAAGACAACAGGCCTTTCGAGAGAAGCTCCCTCTTCGCTCTCGTGCCATCGGGCAACTTTATTAACATACAGCGTTTCCCCATGGCGTCAAGCCTTTTTCCCGACTAAGCCAGAGGCTGCTCTTAAGATGATATGGAGAGATTGCCGCGTCGCTTTTATGCGGCGAAGATCGATGACGGGCAGTAGAGCAAAAGATAGAGTTCCAGAGCGATGCCCTGGAAAATATTATATCGCCCCTCCAGGAACCCAGGGCGTTGCCCTGGGCTATTATATTTCGCCCCTTCAGGGCTTTATAAGGATACTGAGTAATTTTTAACCCAGGGTTTCACCCTGGGCTATTTTATTGCGCCCCTTCAGGGCTGGAAGAGAGAGTATAAAGTTGAGAGAATAGTAAAGTCAGACAGGTCAGATATATCGGACAGGTCGGACAAGAAAAAAGGTGAGAAAGTAGGAAGGTAGGAAGGTAAGAAGGTGAGAAGGCGGCGCTGCGCGAGATCAGGTGAGCAGGGGATCAGTTGAACAGGCGGCGCTGCGCGAGAGAGAAATTCAACGTTCAATGTTTAAAATTCAAGGTTCAAAGAAAAAAGATTTTCACCACGAAGGGGGCTAACAGTTTTTTGCATTGCGAAAAGGGAGATCGAAGCAAACGAAAATTACAGAAAATATGTTGCACTACTCATAGCCTTGGCCTTGCATTATATACCTTTTTTTATTTCTGACACTTTGGACATATATATGAAGATGTGCTTCCAGTCTTTATTTTTTGAATTATTGCTTTACATTTTGGGCAGGGGCTGTTTTCTTTATATCCAACTAAGAAACTTTTAATTTGCCCTGGTTTATTATAAATATCTTTTTCATAAGCCAATCCTCCGGATTCAATGGCTTTTGCTAAATTCTGTTTAATTACATTAAATAATTCCTTTTTTTCATTTAAGGTTATTTCTGTTATCTTCCTATTAGGATGTAATTGGGCTAAAAATAGTATATCCTGAATATAGACATTCCCAATGCCTGCGATATTTTTCTGATTTAACAGAAATGATTTAATACTACTCTTCTTTATACCTAAAAAATCCATAAATCTATCAAAGGTAAAATCTATTTCATTATAAGGGTCTATTCCCAAACTTGAAAATGCCTTATGAGCACTCAACTCACATTTATCTACGACATGGAAATGTCCAAACCACCAAAAACGTATAGTTACCAAGGAATTATCGTTAAATGTCAATTTGATTACATACTTTTTAGATGTCTCTTTTCCAGGATTGTAATAAAAAAAATCAGCACCCATGCCAAGATTTATTAATATATACGTGTCATTATCAAGTTCTATCTTGATCCATTTGCCTTTATAAGTTACTAAATTAATCTTCTTATTTTTAACCCGCCGGGATAGATCTTTATATGATTTATTCAAACATTTCTTTTGTTTAACTTCAAATTGTGTTATGGATTTTCCCTTAAGTTGTTTGTTAAGTTGCTTGGCAATATTATATATTTCAGGTAACTCCGGCATTTTTCGTAACGCCTCTGCTTAGAGTACTTTCGTACTTATTTCTTGCGTACCGTTAGCCCTAATGAACCGACAGACTTCGTCGAGATCAGTCGAGCCGGGCCTTTGGGATAATTCGATAGTATTTTTGTAAGGTTCGACGGTTATTTCGAACTTGTAATTTATTATCATTACAGGGTAAGGCCCTGCCCGCCGTGCCGGCGCCCGTCGCGGCAGGTTGGAGTGCAAATTTTGGTAAAATAATCTGCGATAGTTAACTCCAAGATACAGCTCTCTTATTATATATACCTATTAAAAACACAAATGTGACACTTTCAACAAAAAAATAGACAGAAAGTCAGTATGCCCAAGACCACTAGCATGCCTAAATATATGTTTACGCTTATTAGTCGACCAATTCGATGTTCATTTCGATGAAAATGACCGTATTATTGTGTCCAATTTGTGTCAGTGCGGTGAGGGGCTGGGGGCTGGGGGAAGATAAAGAAGTGTGAAAAGTGCGAAAAGTGCGAAAGGTATGAAAAGTATGAAGGCGGCGCTGCGCGAGAACAGGTGATCAGGAGAGCAGGAGAACAGGTGAAAGAGAAGAATAAGAAGGTGTGAAGTTGAGAAAGTGAAGATGGCACTGCGAGAGAACAGGTGAGAAGGTGAGCCCGTCATCGCCAAGAGCTTCAACGTATCATAAACCAGAATGCCCCCCTTTTTTGTCCCCCTTTTTTTGTCCCCCTTTTTCCGCGAGAAAAATCTAACGTTCAAAGTTTAAAGTTCAAGGTTCAAAGAAAAAAGATTTTCACCACGAAGTTCAGAAGGGCGCGAAGAAGAAAAGATGAAGAAAATATTTATCACACGGAGACACAGAGGCTATAGAGATATATAAGATATATAAATCTCAGATATAAAATTTCAGATTTCAGATAAAGAGTTACCGGTGATTATACCTTATAGTAACTACCGACCTAACGAGACGATGATATTTATTATTCCCGCCAAGGCGCCAAGACGCCAAGAACGCCAAGAAAACAAATATATTATCCGTAAAGGGCCGCAGATTAAAAGATAAGAGATTTAGAGCAATTAAAAAAAGTAGAAAAACCGCACAGGCGAAGAGTTGACGGGCTTACCGGCTGACCAAATCACAAACCACGAGGCGATGATCAGAATATTTTGTCTTAGCAGCCCAAACGGAGACTACTTTGAAATGTTTACTTGTCCATATCTGGTCAATCCGCTGGAGCGGTAAGGTGTTAATCGCTGTGTTGGGCCAGCCGATGCCTGCCTGTTTGACGGTGTCACACAGATACGGTTCTAAGTGAGCGACAGCAGCATCGCCGGCGGGGGCGTTAAAATCACCGCCTAAAATTACCGGAGTGCCATGGGAAATCGCAGAGATTTGCTCCACGACCGCAGCAACTTGGGCGCGGCGCAGCTTGCGGGTGTTGGTATGCTCCTTCCAATTGGATGGGGAGAAGATATTCACGCCAATCGAAGGGGGCGTAAGCCGCAGGCTGATTACCTCGACGGCTAAACCGTTCGGCATAGTTACATAAGCTTCAGTCATAATCAAGCTGCGTAGTCGCGGCAGAGAGCGTTGCTGGAGATGCCCGTGCGCGATAATGACGGGGTCGAAATTCCAGGCAAGGACAGCTTCATCGCCGAAAAGCCGCTGCCCAAGTGATACCACGTCTTTTTTAGAAGGAGCTTCCTGCAGCAATACAATGTCCGGTTGATACGGAACGACTTCTTCGGCGGCTTGGGGGTTGCCTCCCGCACAGTTTAAAGACACAACTCTCAAGGCGCCGGCTTTCTTAGAAGCGGCGGGTGATAAATATAATTGCCGGACAAGACAAATGGGTTCTTCAGCAAATACAAAGGTAAAAAGCAGCCAGGCTGCAATCGCGGCGAGGAAAATCTTTCTGCCCAGAAACAACAGCGGGAAGGCAAAGGCCACTCCCGCTGCTGCCCAGAGCCAGGTCGGGAAAAAAGTAAGGGCGGCACAGGCGTCAGGGCGAAAATAATAGCAGAAAGAAAGTGTTATAAATAAAAGAATGAACCATATAAACGCGAACTTGCCGGCATAACGCGTAATAGCATGGTTGAAATTCTTTTCAGGACGACGGCTGGCCATACGTGTCACTCGTAAACAATGGACTTATTTTTCATCCGAATAGCCCAGGCGCTGTAACTGCCGGGAGAAATCGGCCGGCACCACAAATATATCCGAAATGTAAACCGCCGGCACTATCAGCAGCTCCACGGAACCCTCAATCCCGCCGTTGTTGGCGTCACAGCCCAGCCGCATGGGATAACCGCGATTGCGATGGGGCGTTTCATTGAGGGTAATTTCGTCAATCGGTTCATAACGGGGATTCAAAACCGGCACGGCCAGGCGATTGGTCCGGTCCGGCTTAACCCCGTCCGTCACATCCAGCAGAAAGGAACCGTCCCCCGTTTCGTGACTGCCGGCATACACGCCGTTGACCCAGACATCCGCCTGGTAATCCACATAGACAAACTTCATCAGATATCGCCCCTTCGGATGCGGATTGGCCGGAGCGGTAAAATCCTTCCAATACCAGACCAGACCGTAATAGTAGGGGAAAATTTCCTGAATGACCCAGGGCACTTTGGTGGGTCTGGCGTTCGCCTGGGGTTTATCCCACCACTTCTGGAGTTTGCCCTTGTTATCCGGATCGGTACCTAAAAGCCAGTCCGAGCCGTCGAGAGTCATAACCATGCCGATGTTGGTGGGGGGATCGGCGGCAGAGGCGGAATTCGGCAGGAAGTTAAACTGCAAGATGGTCAATAGAAAGCTCGCCGCAAAAAGGCACTTTATTTTCATGATAGTAAACTCCCAAAAAGAGCGCAGAACTGATTTTACGTTAGGAGCCGGGGGAAAAACCTCCTTTTCCATTGGAATATAACTCGGCCAATAAAAGCTAACAAACGGAAAAGAAGCAAGTCGGGCAACATTATACCGGAATTGACCAAAGTGGCAATAGGGGAATTTACGCCCAAACAGACGTCGTTGGTCCAAAACGGAAATATTCCGCTGAGCAGGGCAGTGGTAATTGTCCGATAATTATTTTTCGCCCGGCGATAAATATATTTATTTGTTATTAGAACTTATCGATGGATAGCAGGAGCAGGCAAGTATTAAAAATGCAAAATGTAAATTTACGGAATCGAGCGCAAATTGAAAGCAGAGCCGACGGCCCAGGCATGAGCAGCAGGCGTTCGATATTATGGGACTATTAAGGTTATAGAACATCTTGTTAAGAAAAAGCAGCAGCAACTACACCCCATAAATCAGCCAGTTTGAATCACATTATTTATTTCACTTAAAATTAAGGGGGACACAACGCCAATTCAGGTTAAGAAGGGTAAACGGTTCGCCGAGAATAAAAACGGCAAATTGTTATAGGTAAGGTCAAGGGGTCGGAATTTAACTCCTATTACACGGGAGGATTATGGCCGCAGATCAAAAAAATATAATGGGGGAGTTTATGCTCATTTTGTCACTGTTGGGCGTGTTAATAGTTAATCCAAAAACACAGGCAGTGACACAGGAGCCCAACACGCAGCAAAACCTTTTCGAGATGACCATTGAAGAGCTGATGGAAGTGCCGGTGGTAGTTTCAGCATCCCGACAGGCCCAGAAAATCGGGCAGTCGTCCGCACCGGTAAGTGTCATCACCGCAGAAGATATTCACTACAGCGGTCTGACCAGCATCCCGGAAATCCTGCAATTTTATCCGGGAGTAGATATGCTAAGATTAGACCGCCATCGATGGTCCGTTGGCGTACGCGGGTTACATGACTTCATTTCCGACCGTACCTTAGTGCTAATCAACGGACGGGCTACCGATATTCCCATCTACGGCGGGACAATGTTCGACAGGATGCCGATTTTCCTGGAGGATATCGAACGGATAGAAATCGTTCGCGGACCGGGCAGCGCCGCCTGGGGAGCGAACGCCTTAACCGGCGTAATCAATATTATCACGAAAAAGCCGGAGGATATTCCGGGCGGCTTGGCCACGACAACCATAACCGAGTTCGGCGACACCTACACACATCTGCGGTATGCCCAGAAAAAGGACAAACTGAGCTGGCGGGTGTCCGCTGGATATGAAGACCTGGAGAGTTCCGACGATGCCGGTGCCGGAAAATATTTGCTAAACGGCGATCCACTGGTTGCAGATCCGCTGATTGGTTTCAGCGGCTACCAGGTGCGTGATTATATGCGAAACCAGCGTTTCGATACCGAGGCGTTCTACGATTTTACGGACCAGACGTGTTTGTCTCTGGGGGCCGCTTATTCCAGGGAGACGGCAGGCTCGTGGGAATTTATGGGGTATTATCCGGATAAAAATACCACGTTCCATACGTTACGCACTTATTCAAAACTGGAACATAAATTCGACGACGGCAACTGGTATCTGCAGTGGTATAGAAATTATGATAAGACGGATATGCCGCAGTGGACCAACTGGCGCTCCAGCCAGGACGATATCGAGGGACAATTGGATTTCGACCTTTCATCGTCGCATAAGGTTACTCTGGGAGGTAATGTCCGATTTGTCCGGATAGATATCGATGCAGATAATCCTTTGGAAATTAACTTCAAGGGGGAGCCCCTCGATGAACAATTCGCGGGATTGTTCTTAATCGACCGCTGGACGGTGAATGATCGCTGGACTATCGAAGGCCAGGTTCGCGGCGACTGGTACTCCCAAACGCAAACCGACTGGGCGACGCGGTGGTCTGCTTTTTACACGGTAGATGAGCAGAAAGAACATATCTTACGCTTCAGCACCGCCAGGGCCTTTCGCACGCCTTTTATTGCGCTGCGCGGACCTGTCGCCAGTTGTGTACCTGTGGGGCCGGATACGTATCTTTATTATATTCTCCCCGCTGCGGAGGATTTGAAAAACGAGGAAACCTTCTCCCTGGAAGCTGGTTACACCGGAAAACTGTCCAAACACCTGATCCTGCGGGCGGACACATACTACCAGCGTTTCAGCCGACTGATCGGATATGACGTAACCTATGACGATGACGGCTGGGGTTACAATCGAGCGGGAAATATTGACGGAGCCGATTCATGGGGCAGTGAGCTGGAATTGATTCTGGAGGGCAAACCGGGAAGGATATCCGCCTGGTATGCATATAATGATTTCCAGGCGGAAGAATCACATCAGCCGCTACGCGCCTATATGCCGGCGATGCATAAAGTGGGGCTGCGCGGACGCTGGTATCTGCCGGCCGGCTGGGCGGTTAACGCTAATTACCGGTACACCGGAACCACCACCACGACGAGCAGCAATGACAGCCTGCTGGATGTCGGAACCGAACACCGCCTGGACCTGACCATAACAAAGGAATTCGCCGGCGGCAACGGCGAAGTCATGTTCGGCGTCAGCGATGTATTAAACTCGGTGACGGATCCGCACCTTTGTGTCGGCCCATTTACCGCGCATGAGACACCCGGCCGGATGTTCTTCGGGCGCATACAGCTAAAATTCTAAGTTAGGGACATTAAACGGCTTGCGAAATGAATATAAAAAAATAGTTACCATGATTATCAATAAATATTTAATGACATCAAAACTGACGATTATGGTGCTGCTGTTGCTTTTATGGGGCGCCGGCCCAAAAGTATTTGCCCAGCAACAGGACCCAAACCACAAAGAAGACCTTTTTGCAATGTCCCTGGAAGAATTAATGGACGTCGAAGTCTATACGGCGTCGAAGCATAAACAAAATATCCACCAGGCGCCGGCCTCGGTAACGATAATCACGGCGGATGATATTCGCTTGTACGGCTACCGCACGCTGGCGGACATCCTGCAAAGCGTCCGCGGCTTTTATTTATTCAACGACCGCAATTACACCTATCTCGGGGCCCGCGGCGTCGGGCCGGCCACCGACTACTACAACCGAGTGCTGGTGCTTATCGACGGACATCGGATCAGCGACAATATCGGCGGCCAGACGATGTTCGGCAATGATTTTCTTCTGGATGTGGATCTAATCCAAAGGGTGGAAATTGTCCGCGGACCGGCGGCATCTCTCTACGGCGCCGATGCCATGTTCGGAGTGGTAAACATCATCACCAAACACGGTAAGGATTACAAAACCGCGGAAGTAGCCGGCAAAATCGCCTCTTATCAAACCTATAAAGAGCGACTGACCTACGGCAATGTATTTCAGAACGGCCTGGATATATTAGTATCCGCGAGTAACTACGACAGCGACGGGCAGCAGTTGTATTATCGCGAGTTCGACGACCCAGCCACCCACAACGGCAAGGTAGATCATGACGGCGAAAACTCCCGGAACCTTTTTGCTAAAATCACCCTGGGCGACTGGAGTGTAACCACCGCCAATGTAACCAGAAAAAAGGAGATACCGACCGCTTCTTTTGGTCAGGTATTTAACGACGACCGGAGCCAAACGCTGGATCGGAAGACGCTGGTGGGGCTGACCTATAATCACGAATTTTCCGATAAATTATCGGTTATGGGCAAGGCGACCTATAATCAGTATGACTATGACGGACGATACCCAACTGATTATGCAAATCCGGGTGATCCTCCGGATATCCAAGTCAATAAGGATATGTGGGCAGGCCAATGGTGGCAAGGCGAACTGATGTTCACGGCTCAGCCGAGCGAAAGGCATAAACTAACCTGGGGCGGCGAATTTCGTTACAATACCGACGAACACCAGAAAAACTGGGATAGCGACGTTTATTTAGATGATAACCGACATCCCAGAAACTGGGGCGTATATGCGCAGGATGAATATCGTATTTATGACAATCTGACAGTTAACGCCGGTGTGCGGTACGATGAATATCAGACGGTGGGCAGCGCCATAAACCCCAGAATCGGTCTGATCTACAACTATTCCAGCAAGACGGCCCTTAAACTGCTGTACGGTCAGGCGTTTCGAGCCCCCACAACTTTTGAAAGATACGGTGCGATGGAAGGCTATCAAGAAATGAGTGCCGACCTTAAACCAGAGACGATAAAGACCTACGAAGTGGTGCTGGAACAAGAGCTCGGCAAAGATCTAAAAGTGACCGTAGCCGGATTTTACTACCGGCTGGAAGACTTCATAACCAAGGAAATAGATGATGAGGGGGTGGGCATCTTCCAAAATGAGGCTGGAGTAAACGGCAAGGGCGCTGAATTTGAGATGGAAAAGCGATGGCAAAACGGAATAAGGGGCCGAGCCGGCTACACCTGCGTTCAGACGGAACTGCTGGATACGCATGAAAGATTGAGCAACTCGCCGAAGCATCTGGCCAAGTTTAATCTGATAGTGCCGGTGCTGAAAGACAAGTTGTTTGCCGGGATCGAGACTCAGTACACCGGAGAAACCAAGACCTATAATGGCGGATATATCGGCGGGTTCGGCGTGACGAATCTGACTGTGACATATCAGGATTTGATAAAGAATCTGGAAGTAGCATTCGGGCTGTATAACCTGTTTGACAAAAAATATGGTTATTCGGGCAGCGGTGACCATGTGCAGGAAAGTATCGAGCAGGACGGCAGAACTTTCGCAGTAAAGCTGACTTATCGTTTTTAAGGGAGATGGTTTAGTGGATACTGCCATGTAAGAATGAGCGAAAAATAGGATACCGCATTAGACAAGAGATGAAAAATGAATAACAGAATAAAAAATCCGGCAGTTTTCTTAATAATATTTTTATGGGCGGCGGTTGCTCCGGCAAAGGCCGAGGATGATTCCACAGCCCATAAAGAGCATCAGATAAAAGCGGCGTTTTTATACAACATTATCAATTTTGTGGAATGGCCGGAAGAGACGAAAGAAGACGCTGATAAGCCCATAATCATAGGCGTCATTGGTAATGAACAATTTTCCCAGGCCTTCACGGCTATCAAAGACAAACAAATTAAAAACAGAAAAGTTATTGTGAAATACATTGCGGGTTTTGAAGAAGCCAATGATAAATCCAACCCGAAAGACAACCCCGACTGGAAGCGGAAAATAGCAGAGCTGAAAAAATGTCACCTGTTGATGTTTTGTAGTCATGATACTAAAGAGATAAAAAATGCCGCCGAGGTTATCAAGGAGCTTTCCGGTTCACCGATACTGACGGCGGGGGAGACGAGCGGTTTTCTGGAAAAGGGCGGTATTATCAATTTTCTGTTGGAGGACAAGAAAGTGCGGTTTGAGATTAATCTGGCCTCCGCGAAACGCAGCCAATTAAAGATTAGCGTTAAACTTTTGAAGCTGGCCAAAAGAGTTATCGAATAAAACAGCAGGCATACAGAAAGAATTGATTATGCGAATCTTACAAAACATGAAAATACGGCATAAACTGACCTGGATCACGATGCTGACGTGTATTACGGTTATTCTTTTAATTGGCGTGACCACGGTGGCGTGGACGCAGAGTATTCTGCGCGATTCATTGCTTAACAATCTAAAAACCCAGGCGGAGATAATAGCGGACAATTGCAAGGCCTCGGTGGCTTTCGACGACTCCAAGGATGCCGAGAATATACTGCTGTCGCTGAGTACCCAGCCTTCCATTATTTGCGCCGGGATTCGCATCGGGGAAAACAAGATTTTCGCCAGTTACCGCCGGAACAGCGCAAAGGAACAGGTCAAGATGCCGCAACTGTCGCCGGCCAGCGGCTATTATTTCGGCGATGACTATTTGCTTGTCTCAAAAGGCATTATTCTTGACGGGAAGGAGCTCGGCGAATTTTTTATCGAGTCGGATTTAAGTGCCCTGAGCACGGCGTTCAAGCATAGCGTGGCGGTGATCGCCGCCTTTTTGACAGCAGCGATTTTGGTGGCTTACCTGCTGTCGTCGCGGCTGCAGAAAATTATATCGAATCCCATTCTGGCGCTGGCCGGCGTGGCTAAAACCATCACGGAAGAAAAAGAATATTCTCTGCGGGCGACGAAACAGACCCAGGACGAGGTGGGACTGCTCATCGATTCATTTAACGAAATGCTGGAGCAGATCCAGCAGCGTGACGCCCAACTGCTGGAGATAAATGTCAATCTGGAGGAAATGATTAAGGAGCGTACTGCCAAATTGACCTCCGCCAACCAGCGAATGATGCAATTTAACCGGTTGGCGGTCAGCCGGGAGTTAAAAATGATAGAGCTGAAAAATGAAATCAACCGCCTGCTGGCGGAACTGGGCCGGGAGAAAAAATACAAAGATAAAGCGGAAATAGCCGAGATCGCTGCCGCGCGGGGAAACCACGAGAAATAACATGAAAATCGGTCATAAATTAATATTGGGATTCGTCGGTATTGCTTTATTGGTAGTACTTATGGGATACATTTCCGTTAAAGCCAGCCAAAAGGCTTTGCAGGAGAGTATCGGGCGGTCGTCTGTCGCCCTGGCGGACAAAATGATGGAGCATATCGACAGAGGCATTTTCCACAGAATCGAAATCGTCCAGGAATATGCCAAGAACAGCATAACCCGCAGGTATGTCGGTGAATCAAACCAGGAGTTTGCCCGGCTAAGCAACATCCAGGCTTATATCGCTCAGCAAGACCGCGAATGGACCTCGGCGCCGCCGGAAGAAAAAACGCCTTTTATGCAGGAATTAATCGACAAGGAGCTGTCGCGGATATTAAGAGAAAACATGCGTTTCTATGAGGAGAAATACGGCTATCAAGTTACCAGTGAAATATTTGTCACCAACCAATATGGGGCCAACATGGCTCAGACGGGAAAAACCAGCGACTATTATCAGGCTGACGAAGAATGGTGGCAAATGACGCGGGAAAACGGCTTGTATGTCAGCGACGTCGAGCTGGATGAGAGCTCGCGGATTTATTCCACGAATATTTGTATCAGAATCGACGATTCCGCCGGTAATTTTGCCGGGGTAATCAAAGCGATTATTAATGTGGATGATACCATTGAAGATATCAGAGAAAACGAGGAAAAAAAATATACCGATTTAAAATTGCTTACCCGAAGTGGAAAGGTAATTTATGCCTCCGACGGGAGTGAATTTTTCGAATCGCTGCCGATAAACTTATTATCCCGTTTACAGACGAGCGAAATTGCGCGGGATACGAGGTATTTTATCGCCGCCGGCGACAAAACCGGTGAAGGCAAGGAGCTTTTTGCCTATGCCCATTCCCAGGGCTATAAGGATTACAAGGGTTTGGGCTGGATTTTCCTGATAGAGCAGGAAACGAGAAAGATATTCGCCCCGGTCGTGAAATTAAGAAATCGCATATTGTTTTTCTCGCTGGCCATAACCGTGGTAACCGTCGGCATCGGCTGGGTGATTTTTCGCTCTATTTTTATTCCGGTCAACAAGCTAACCAAAGCGGCGGCGGAGATTGGTCAGGGTAATCTGGCCGTCCAGGTTGCCGTCAAGTCCAACGACGAAATTGGCTATCTGGCCCGGACTTTCAATACCATGGTATCGAACATTAAGAATGTCACAGCTTCCCGCGATGTATTAAATAATGAAATCGCCATGCGCCGGCAGACGGAAGAAGAGCTGAAGGTGGCTAAGACTACCCTGGAGCAGCAATTTGAAGAGATGGCTTTGGCTCAGGATGCCGCCCTCAATATGATTGAGGATATTGAAAACGAGAACGCCGAGCGGAAAAAAACGGAAAAAAAGCTCCTCGAGAGTGAGGAACGTATCAAAATAATTTTGGACACCCTTCATGCCGGGATGCTGCTGGTGGATGCCCGGACCCATATAATTGCCGATATCAACTCGGCGGCAGCGGAAATGTTTGGCGCTCCCAAGGAAGAAATCATCGGCAGAAAATGTCACCAATATATTTGTCCCGCGGAGGAAGGAAAATGCCCCATTAGCGACCTCGGCCTGAAGATCGACAATTCGGAGCGCATATTATTAAACCGCCAAAAAAAGCAGATTCCCGTTCTGAAAAATGTAACTACTTTAACTTTAAACGGGCATCCTTATCTGTTGGAGAGTTTTGTCGATATAACCGAGCGTAAAAAAGTGGAGCAGAAGCTGGAAACTCTCAATAGCGAGCTGGAATTTACCGTACAAAAACTCAGCCAGTCGAATCAGCAGCTCCAGGAGTTTGTCTATATCGCCTCCCATGATTTGCGGGAGCCGGTACGTAAAATCGCGGCCTTCGGTCAGTTGCTGACGGGAGCGCTGGCCGGCAAGTTGGATGCGGATGAAAAGGAAAATTTCGATTTCATGATTGACGGCGCCAACCGCATGCAGCAAATGATAGAGTCGCTCCTGGTTTATTCCCGGGTTACGACCCGGGCCGCCGAGGCTGAACCGGTAGATTTAAACCAAGCCATCGAGCAATTGAAAAAACTGGAGCTGTCCAATAATCTGGAAGAGACGGGCGGCACCATCGTAATTCCCGAATCCCTGCCGTTGATTAAAGGAGATTCGGCCCAGATGCGGCAGCTTTTCCAGAATCTGATAGGTAATGCCCTGAAATATCATAAAAAAGACGTCCCGCCGGAAGTCATTATTAGCGCCCGCCGTAAGGATGATAATATGGTACGAATTGAGATCCAGGATAACGGCATCGGCATCAAAGCCGAGCATTATGCCGGTATCTTTGCCATGTTTCGCCGGCTGCATTCCCGCCAGGAATATGAAGGAACCGGCATCGGCCTGGCGGTTTGCAAGAGAATTGTGGAAAAGCACCATGGGGAAATCGGCGTGGACTCGACCTTCGGCCAAGGTTCAACTTTCTGGTTTACCCTGCCTGCGGAGATTGCCCTGGCTCAAGAACCCGTGGAATTAAATTGCCATTGTAATACCTGACTTAAAGGATTATAAAATGAATGATTTACAAAATGGAGTCGTATTATTAGTCGAAGATGATCTTGGCGATCAAAAACTGATCAAAATGGCGCTGGCTAACTCGGAGACCCCCTGTCGGATTCAGGTAGCCGCCAGCGGCGAGGAAGCTCTGGAATATTTGAAACGGAACCGGGGCGATCCATCCCAATCTCTACCCCGGCTGATCCTGCTGGATTTGAATATGCCGGGGATGGGTGGCAGAGAGTTTCTTCGACAAATCAAGATGGAACCCCAGTTGTGCCATATCCCCACGGTCATTCTGACCACCTCTGACTCAAAAACGGATATTGAGCAATGCTATCGTCTGCAGGCTTCGGGCTATATCCAGAAGCCCAGCAGTATAATGGCTTTTAACGAAGTGGTACGAAAATTGGCGAAATACTGGTTTATGACCTCCATATTGGTTAAAAACTCACTTGACAATCCATCCCGCCAGACTATCCGGCTGGATTATTAAACATTAAATTAAAGATTTATAAAATATGAGAAAGGAACCACAAATGGATACTTTGATATCGACGGTAATACTACTGGTAGAGGATGATCCGGGCGACCAGAAATTAATTAATAAGTCCCTTGCCAACGAGCGGATAGCCAATGAGCTTCACATCTGCAGTTGTGGGGAGGAGGCGCTGGAATATCTGCAGGGCGGTAAAAACAATAATGCCGCCACCCCCATGCCCGACCTGATCCTCCTGGATTTGAATATGCCGGGAATGGGAGGCAAGGAATTTTTGCGAACAATAAAATCAGATAGTGACCTTTGTACCATACCCGTGGTAATACTAACCACGTCCGACGCGGACAAGGATATTTTAGAAAGTTATAAGCTGCAGGCATCCGGCTATATCAAGAAGCCCGTGAGTTTGGAGCAATTTCAGAAAATTGTCCATGATCTTCAGGAATATTGGTTCGTAATCTGTAAGCGGGTTATCCCGGGAAGTAAACATGAGTGTCAAAACGATAAATGTTTTGCTGGTGGATGACGATGCGGTTGATCGTCGCTTGGTTAAACTGGTCCTGGCTAAATCAGCATTGGATATCCAGTTTAGCGTAGCAGAGGCTGACTCTCTGGCTGCGGCGACCGAGTGTCTGAGCCAGCATGATTATGACGTCGCTTTGCTGGACCTGGGACTGCCGGACAGTAATGGTATCCGCACCGTCCAAAAGGCCCATGAAGCCAATCCCGACTCCGCTATTATTGTCTTGACCGGCCTGGACGACGAGCAGATCGGCATCGAGGCCATCAAAGCCGGGGCGGAGGATTATGTGGTTAAGGGAGCGTCATTGGAATATTCTCTTAACCGCATCATCCGCTATGCGTTGGAACGCAAGCAGATTAAAAACAACTTGCGGCAGACGAACCGACAGTTGGAGGTATTGATTAAGCGCGCCGATTCACTCGCGGAGGAGGCCATCAAAGCCAACAAGGCGAAAAGTGAGTTCCTGGCCAATATGAGTCATGAAATTCGTACTCCCATGAATGCCGTGATTGGTTTCAGCGAATTGCTCCGCCAGGAAAAACTTACCGAAGAACAAGGCAATTATGTTAGAATCATCTTCGACAGCGGCAATCACCTGTTGGAGATAATCAATGATATTCTGGATTTCTCCAAAATCGAGGCGGGCAAGCTGGACGTTGAAACGATAGAGTGTGACGTCAAACAACTGCTGGTTACCGTTGACGCTTTGATGCAGCAGTTGGCCCAGGAGAAAAACCTGGATTTTGCCGTTCGGCAGCTGACCGAGCTGCCCGCCAAAATCTATACGGATACCGGGCGCTTGCAACAGTGCCTGATTAACCTGGTAAGTAACTCCATCAAATTTACGTCTGAAGGTCATGTCTATATCAACGTGTCTTTGGTGGAACTTGACCAAAAATCCTGTATGCGCTTTGATGTGGAGGACACCGGCATCGGTATTCCTCCGGATCGGCAGGAGATAATATTCGAATCGTTTCGTCAAGCCGACGGCAGCACCTCGCGTAAATATGGTGGTACCGGCCTGGGCTTGGCCATTACCCGGCAGTTGGCCAGGCTTTTGGGCGGGAATTTGACTTTAACCAGCCAGGAAGGCAGCGGTTCGGTTTTCTCCTTGACGGTTCCCACCCGCTTGGATGAGGCGCCCCCCTCGGTCTTAAGCGCGCCGACGACGCTGGACCAGTTAAACCATCAGCCGGACGTGCCCCCGGAGATTTCATTTTCCGGCAAGGTATTGGTGGCGGAGGATGCCAAAACTAATCAAATGCTTATCCGGTTGCTCCTGGAAAAAGTCGGGCTGGAGGTAACTATCGCGGAAGATGGCAACGAGGTGATTCAGAAGGTTCTGGTGAAACAGTTCGATCTGATATTTATGGATATGCAGATGCCGAATATGAGCGGTTATGAGGCGACGGAGCTATTGAGAAAAAAAGGTATAAAAACTCCAATTGTGGCTCTGACTGCCAATGCCATGCAGAACGACCGCCAGAAATGCCTCGACGCCGGCATGGATGATTATATCTCCAAGCCGGTGAATCGTGACGCCTTATATCAGATTTTGGCCAGGTATTTGAATATTAAGCATAGTGGGGAGACGTCGAAATCGGTCAAAGTCCTCCTGGTGGAAGACGATGAGAACCTGCTCCACGATGTCACCCGTTCTTTTCGGCAAGCCCTGCCGTCGGTAAATTACCGCACCGCCACCAACGGCGTGGATGCCTGCTCGCTGCTGGGCAGTTATCAGCCGGATATTATGATTATGGATATCAAGATGCCGGGAATGGATGGGGTCGAGGTTGTAAAGTATATCCGAAAGAACCCCCGGCATTCCCGCCTGAAGATCATGGTGATTACCGGACTTTCGCCGGATGATGAACGCGTAAAAGCGGTACAGGAGATGGACATCGCCAAAATCATTTACAAGCCCGTCGAGATGCGGGAATTTATTACCTCTGTCCGGGACATCTGTAATATCCCCGCCCATGATTTTGATGAAGCAAGCGAACAGACCCGCCGGATGGAGGCGCCGTCAGCAGCCGCAGCGCTGCCTGTGGAATCACCGCCGGTAACTGCAACCGCGGAACCAGTTGCGGATAGTGCGACTTTTGATCCGACTCAAGTCCTTAAAATCCTCGAAGGTGATACCGCTTTGTTGAAGGAAATTACAGAAATCTTCCTGAGTTCATCAATTACGGATATCCAGGAAATGCAGCAAGCCGTTTCTGGCCGGGATTGGGAGCTGGTCGGCCGGCAGGCACATAAAATCAAGGGAGCAGCGGCTAATGTTGGTGCGCTAGCTATGCAAAAGATCGCCCTTGACCTGGAGCAGTCCGCCCGGGCGGGCGACTTTGCCCGGATAGACCGGCTCTTCGACGGCTTAAAACAGGAACTGCATACGCTGGAAGGTGTCATAAGGGAATTTGACTGGTCTGATATCTCAGAAAAAAATCATCATGAATAAGGTACTTGTAGCGGGGGGGGGTTGCACTTCCGTCGGAAATTCGGTGATTTGCTTAAGAAACGTGTTTTATTTCGGCGTTTTTATTTTTGATGAACTTTTTTTCTGCGGATTTGAATCAGCAACCCGCCCACTCCCAGCAGGCATAATGTTGTGGGTTCCGGAATGATGGTTCCGCCGCAGCCGATAGCCCACTCCTCATATCCGTCGGCGCCATTGACAGTGTCACCGCACATGGAATAGAGATAGATATAATTATTTCCGGTGGGATTATAATTTGCTGCTCCGGTGAATATGCTGTTCGGGATAAACATAAGCATATCACCTTTACCGCTGCCGGCCCCGAAGCTGTCATTCAGCAGAGCGTAATTATCCTCATCGGCGTCTAGGTCATAAATAGGCGTTGAAAAAACCGACGGGTATCCGCTGAGACTGTCGGTGGTCTCAAGAAAGATTTCAACCTCATCGAGTGACAAAAGGTTATGGGTTTGATTTTGATTGATATCCAGCAGGAACTCCCGGTATGCTGTCCCGGAAAAGTTACAAATCGGGATATCGCTTAACAATAGGGTTCGACAACCGGGTTTGGTGTCAAATTCGGGTGTTCCATTGGTATTATAACCTCGTTGCGGTCCGCTGCCCTGAATTCCGAGAAACGCATTAATTACCCCCGAGCCCATCGGCTGGGGTTCATCCCATTGTTGGAAAATGGCCCCATTAATAGTTTCTACTGCCCCTTCGTAGTCGAGATTATATAATTTCGCCTGCGCTGATGAAATTCCAAATATTCCTAATGTTACTAATAGAATCGCGATTGAAAAATGAAGTGGCGCACTTCTGGCGGTAGTTGCTCTCATATTCTTCTTCACTATTTTCCAACTCCTTTTACCGGCTTGCGTAGCTTAAATACGCACGCATAAAAAAACACTTGAGTGGGATAGGTTCACACCTCTCTCTCTCAAGTGTTTCAATATCAATTTAATTTGTCTATTTGGATAGCTAACTATCCAGCTCTTTGTACATCTATTAATATACCTGTTTTCCAATAATAAAGTCAATAAAAATATCAGGAAAATTAGTTTTTTTGAAAATAAAATTATAGCCAACGTAACTTGTTTGTAAATAATAACTTAATTAAGCTGTCGTGTTTTGATATTAACATCGGGAAAAATCTTCTTTTTTTCACCTGCCGGCAGGACGATAATACGTATGTTATTGATTAACTTAGGGTTAGTGCTTAAAAAAGGGGGGGTAATAGGTATAGGGAGCGTAAGTGATGTGCGGAATCGTGGCCTATATCGGGGCTAAACAGGCCCAGCCGATTTTGCTGGAAGGCATTAAACGGCTGGAATATCGCGGCTATGATTCATCCGGGATTGCGGTTAACGATGGAACTTCCCTGCGGGTTGTGCGAGCCGTGGGAAAGATCATCAAATTGGAAGAGGAACTCAAAGACTGTCATATCAAGGGTACGGCGGGCATTGCCCACACTCGCTGGGCGACCCATGGATCGCCGACCACCCAAAACGCTCACCCGCATCTGGACCATACCGGCAGGATCGCCCTGGTGCATAACGGCATCATCGAGAATTACGCGACCCTGAAGCAGTGGCTCATTAATAAAGGCTGCTCTTTTTGCAGCGAGACGGATACGGAGGTGTTGGTCAACCTGATTAGTTTATTCTTTTACGGCGACGGAGAAACTAATGCCGCTGAGGGGCAGACGCCGGCGGACCGCCTGGAGAACGCCGTTCGCCTGGCTCTGCATGAGGTGGAGGGGACTTATGGCATAGCGGTTATCAGTGTGGAAGCGCCGGATTTGCTGATAGCCGCTCGGCGGGGCAGCCCGATTGTTCTGGGGGTGGGCGACGGCGAATTTATCATCGCCTCCGATGCCGCTGCCATTGTCAAGCACACCACTCAGGCGGTTTATCTGGGGGAGAATGAGATAGCTGTTGTCACTCGGGATGGCTATCGAACCAGCACCATCGATAACATATCGGTAGCCTCCAGGATCGAGCAGATTGAATATTCTCTCGATGAGATCGAGTTAGCCGGCTTTCGTCATTACATGGCCAAGGAAATTTTTGAGCAGCCCAAGACGCTCGCCGCCTGCCTGAAGGGCAGGGTGGACGTCACCGCGGGAAAAATTCACCTCGGTGGCATTCGGGATGTGGCACGTGAGCTGGTCCGTGCCCGCCGGATTATCATTCCCTCCTGCGGCACCGCCTGGCATGCCGGCCTGGTGGGCAAATATCTTTTTGAGGAGTTGGCCCAGGTCCCGACGGACGTGGATTACGCCGCCGAATTTCGCTATCGCAATCCCCTCATTGAGGAGAGGACTGTCGCCTTAATCATCAGCCAGTCGGGCGAGACGATTGACACCTTAGCTGCCCTGCGGGAGGCCAGGGAGCGGGGCGCGCTGGTATTGGGTGTGGTCAATTCCGTGGGCAGCACCATTGCCCGCGAGACGGACGCCGGCATTTACCTGCACGTCGGCCCGGAGATTGGCGTCGCCTCGACCAAGGCCTTTACCGGCCAGTTGGCCGTGCTGACCATGATAGCCCTTTACATCGCCCGTCGGCGGCACATGTCGCAGCAGCGGCTGGAGAAATACATTCACGCCTTGAGTATCATTCCCGAACAGATTCAGACCGTGCTCCAGCAGAGTGAGCATATCCGCCGGGTCGCCCAGGAGTATGCCGCCTGTGAGAACTGGCTGTATTTGGGCCGGGGTTATCAGTTCCCTATCGCCTTGGAGGGTGCCCTCAAGCTGAAGGAAATCTCCTATATTCACGCTGAGGGTCTGCCCGCCGCCGAGATGAAGCATGGCCCCATCGCTTTGATTACCCCGCAGATGCCGGTCGTTTTCATTGCCCCGCGCTCCAGCCAGTACGACAAGATTATGGGCAACATGGAGGAGGTCAAGGCCCGTGGCGGCCGGATTATCGCCGTCGCCACCGAGGGCGACACCCGGATAGCCGACTTTGCCGACCATGTTTTTACCACCCCGGACACCTTCGAGGAGTTGCAGCCCATCCTCACGGTCGTCACCTTGCAACTGTTAGCCTATCACGCCGCGGTAATCCGCGGCCACGACGTGGACAAGCCCCGCAATTTAGCCAAGAGTGTTACTGTTGAATAACCCGTCCCCTTCAGTTATAATAGACGCACTTAGTATTTAGGTTTGCCCAGTGGCTATCGAAAAGGATCATTTTTTACGGGACGGCATATTCGATGCTCTTTTCTTGGTCTAAAAAGAAACTACCCGCTGAATCCTCTTCCGAGCGGCAAAATAATTGTGGACCAACCGACCAGTTACTCGACGAGATCGACCAGGCCCGCGCCGACCTGATGCTGGCCCGGCTGGAGACGATGCGTCAGCTCAAGGCCGGTTCGGATAATGCGCCTCGCCCTCTCGAAACTGAAGATGACCATCCCGCTGCCAGGCCCGCGGATACGACAACCCGTCCATCAGACCCCCCAGCCTCGGTAGGTCCAGCGGCGGATAGCCAGCCTTCTGCCGCTCGCCCGTCCCGGTCAGTTCCCGTTGAATCATCTGCCGCGACTTCGGATGATAGTCCCGGCGACGCATCGACCCGCCCGCCCCAGCCGCCGCCTTCCACCTCGTCGCCGTCGGTCTCGGCGGCTGCTCATCGCCGTTCCCGCCAGGGCGGCTTTACCGCACCCGCCCGCGATTTATTCTGCGTCGCCGCCCGCGCCGCCCGCGGCCGAATCACAGCCGACGATTTCCTCGATGAGCTGATGTCCCATATCGTCCGCGACGACATCGCCCTGCATAAAAACGAGCTTATCCGCTGAATAATTTTGGTATTTGTATTTTGGTCATTCGATATTGTTCCCGCCTTGCCAGCGCCCGCCAGCTTTGCCAGCGACCGCCCGCCTTGCCAGCGCCCGTCGTGGCAGGTCGCGGCAGGTCGGATTTCGATATTCGAATTTCGTATTTATCTTGTCAATCTTGTCTTAGCTTCGGGCTCTTCGTGTCCATCGTGGTAAGAAAAATTCTTCCTTTTTTTCTTTCTCCTGTTCTCACGCAGCGCCGCCCGCCGCCGCCATCCCCTCATTTAGTAATACCAGCACCAGACACCATCGATATCGCCGCTTCATTGGAAATTTCCTTTCATTTGGCAAAGGATATTAACACATAAGCTTCTGTCCATTATGTGGCTTGGAGTCGCCCTTTCGCCATTCTGTCCGTTCTACTACCCCAATATGCCTGATGTTGCCATTTTTGGCATATACATACAGGACCTGATTCTTGATTATGTTGGGATAGACCATCAGGTAGTCAACGTCCAGTGCCTGGAGTCTGTCCACATCCCATAGACTGTATTCCTGGTCGGCTTCTACTGTCATTTCCCTTCGCGGCGGGCCATATTTCGCTTGAAACTCAACAACCTTCTTCGGGCATTTCTTTTGCAAGAAACGCTTGATAGCCGGTATCTTCGGTTTAACTCGTGGTTTAGGTAATTCCGGTTGCCAGCCGGGCTCAAGAGAGATGATGATTCCCTGAGCTTTAGCCTGGCGGTAAGATTCTCTAAGTCCCTGCTTAATGCCGCCGCCAAATGAAATGTTATAGATTGATATCAGGCCGTCCCAGATTATCTGTCCTTTCCAGGGCAATAATACCGCCGAGACAAGCGTTGGCAGGGGATAGGGAATCATATCAACGATTTCATTACTCAGACCAAGTACCCCATATGCCTTCGGCGGGGTTTCGTCATCCAGAAAGACAGTATGGTTTTTCAGGTCCCGCTCGATGAAAAAGTCGCCCCGGACAAAGTACTCCCATTTAGTCACATGAAACAGCTCTTGCTCGCGAAAACCATCCGGGTTCTCTTTGACAAAAGCCTTTGTCAAAGAGATATTGTCCAAAAGTTGATCGCGGGCTTCGGCTCGAGCTTCGTTGGATGCAGACTTGAAGGTCTTCGTATCGGCAATTCCCGCCACCTTGCCCAGGCGAACTGCCGCAAAACCAATCAATGATTGGTAAAGTGAAAGAAATAGTGTCGTCTCTTCTGGTGGTAATAACATAGCTTAGTCTATTACTACTACGCTACATCAGGCATTTCCATCAAAACATCAAAGCCCCAAAGGGGCGAAATATAATAGCCCAGGGTGAAACCCTGGGTTAACAATGGCCCCCAAAATCTCTTAAGCCTTGAAGGGGCGAAATATAATAGCCCAGGGCAACGCCCTGGGTTCAAGGGCAACTCATTATCATTTCTATTACTAAGGTAATCGCCCCGCCTTAGCCTGTCAAGCTCAATGACCTGCCGAAAAATTCTAAAAACCCCTGCCAATCCTCCACCTCCGGAAAGATTTCTTCCAGCCCTGAAAGGGCGAAATATAATAGCCCAGGGTGAAACCCTGGGTTAACAATGGCCCCCAAAATCTCTTAAGCCCTGAAGGGGCGAAATATAATAGCCCAGGGCAACGCCCTGGGTTCCTGAAAGGGCGAGATAACGTATGATATTTTTCGCACAAATTTATGGGACATAAAAAGAGTCCTTCATCTGGTCGATGTTAATGTTGAAAAAACTTAACCAAATG
>Ga0209269_1000188_pt1 | contig 83302 bp, 67 predicted proteins | sample MTBAKMMethaMetaG_FD_187455 | JGI IMG/M metagenome (GOLD analysis project Ga0209269, IMG submission 187455) | Enrichment culture microbial communities from Arthur Kill intertidal strait, New Jersey, USA, that are MTBE-degrading - MTBE-AKM (Arthur... | ecosystem: Environmental > Aquatic > Marine >...
AAGACCCATTTATGGGTGGCTAGGAACCAACGCGGACGTCGGCATAGGCGCTCTTTAGAGTGCTGCTGATACCAGGCCCTTACAGGGCCAGAGCAAACCGCCCCTTGAAGGGGCGGTTCTGATTTGCATGGCGCGCCGCGCAGGGGCCGGGCTCCGGCCCCTAGTTCGCGCTGTCCTGCCCGGCCTCGCTGGTGGCCTCGGCCAGGGCGCGGGTGAGGTCCTCCAGGTCCACGGGCTTGGCCAGGTAGCCGTCGCAGCCCTCCTCCAGGAAACGCTCCCGGTCGCCGGCCATGGCGTGGGCGGTCATGGCCACCACCGGGGTGTGGGGCTGGCCGGCCACCGCCTCCAGGTCGCGCAGGCGGTGCAGCACCTCGAGTCCGTCCAGCACCGGCATGGAGATGTCCAGCAGCACGCAGTCGTAGTCCTGCCGGGCCAGGGCGGCCAGGGCCTTCTCGCCGTCCTCGGCCAGGTCCACCTGGTGCCCCAGGCGTTCCAGCATGAGCTTGGCGGCCAGGCGGTTGACCGGTTCGTCCTCGGCCAGGAGCAGGCGCAGGGGCCGGACGTCGGCCCGCGGCCCGGGCCCGGCGCTTTGGTCCGGGAACTGGCCCGGGGCCTGGCGCAGGGGCAGGCTGAACACGAATTCCGAGCCTAGCCCCGGGGTCGAGTCCACGGCCAGCCGGCCGTCCATGAGGGCCAGGAGCCGGCGGGTGATGGCCAGGCCCAGCCCGGCGCCGCCGAAGCGGCGGGTGGCGCTGCCGTCCACCTGCACGAAGGGATCGAACACCCGGGCCAACTGGTCCTCGTCCATGCCCAGCCCGGTGTCGGCCACGGAGCAGAACAGCCGGGCCGGGCCGTTGCCCCCCGGGCCGCCCATGGCCGACACCTCGACGGACACCTCGCCCGCCTCGGTGAACTTCACCGCGTTGCCCACCAGGTTGAAGAGCACCTGGCGCAGCCGGGCCGGGTCGCCCAGCACCCGGTGCGGCACCTTGGGATAGACCGCGCCGCGCAGGTGGATGCCCTTGGCCCGGGCCGGGGTGGTGAACACCTGGCGGACCGAATCCAGCAGGGCGCGCAGGTCCACGGCCTCGTCCCGCATGTCCATGCGGCCGGCCTCGATGCGGGAGAGGTCCAGGAGGTCGTTGACCAGGGAGAGCATGCCCCGGGCCGACTGCATGGCGATGTCCGCGTACCGGCGCTGCTCCTGGTCCAGGGCGGTGTCGTCCAGGAGCTGGAGCATGCCCATGACCCCGTTCAGGGGGGTGCGCAGCTCGTGGCTCATGTTGGCCAGGAATTCGCTCTTGGCCCGGCTGGCCGCCTCGGCCTCGGCCCGGGCCCGGTTGGCTTCGGCCTCGGCCGCCTTGCGCTCGGTGATTTCCAGGGAGATGGAGAGCAGCGCGGCCGCGTCGTCCGGGCCGAAGGGAATGGGGATGAGGCGGTGGAGGAACCAGCGCTCCTCGCGGTCGATGGTGGCCAGGACCTCCCGGGAAAGGGGCCGGCCCGAGGTGATGACCTGGCGGTAGCTGTCCAGCAGCTGGCCGGCCATCTCCCGGGGCAGGAGCTCGGCGATGGCGCGCCCCTCCACCGTGTCGGGCTGCGCCTGGAAGAGGAGCCGGGCGGCCTGGGCATTGGCGAAGAGGACGCAGCCCTCCGCGTCCACCACGAGGAGGGATTCGCGCATGGCGTCCGCGACCAGCCGCAGTTCCCGGCGGCTCTCCCGCAACTCCCGGGCGGTGTGGGCGCGCTTCACGGCCGTCCGGCGCAGGGCCGCCTCCAGGCGGTTCAGGGACTGGCGCATTTGCTGGTTCTCGGCCGCCAGTTGCGTCGGGGGGGCCTGAGCCCGGATCTGAGATGTCCTGCCTCGCGTCCTGCAAGGCGCATCCTGTGGTTTCTTGTGTGCCATCCGCCGGAGGTTTCTCTCGGGGTTGCGGTCAGGGGAGGTCTGGGCCTGCCCGGCAATCAAGTCAAACATATTGCCACACAAGCAAAGTTCGCTCGGAATGTATATGACGAGTTTGCTGTGGTCAATACAGGCGGGGGCTTGGAGCTGCGGCCGCTCCAAGCCCCCGCCGGGCGTGGTCCGGGGAAAGGCGAGGGCGCGCGAGGGCTAGAATTTCACCGACCAGGAGCCGTAGACGTCCAGGCCGGGCTCGCACAGGTCCGCGCCCCGGGCCGTGGCCAGGTAGTTGGCGTAGCGGCGGTCCAGCAGGTTCTTCACCCCGAGCACGAACTCGTGGGTGGCCCTGCCCGCGGGAACCGAGACACCGGTGCGGGCGTTCAGCACGGCCCAGCCGCCCGAGGCCGGGGTGTCCGCGGGGTGCAGGTTCTGGGGCGCGGCCCACTGGGTCTCGGCGCTCCACCACCAGCCGCAGGACGCCTCCTGCCGCACCCCGGCCAGGCCGTTCAGCGGGGCCACGAAGCGCAGCCACTCGCCCTCGGCCACGTTGCGGCCCTGGGCATAGGCCAGGTTGCCGTACAGGCTCCAGCCCGGGGCCAGGTCCCAGTCGGCCTCGGCCTCGGCCCCGTAGATCTCGGCCTTGGCCGCGTTGGCCATCCGGTAGAGGGCGTCCGTGACCCTGGTGCTGGTGATGAGGTCGTCCACGATGTTGGCAAAGGCGGACAGGCCCAGGCGCAGGGGATGGCCCGAGCGGTGCAGGCCCAGTTCGAGGAAGGTGGACTTCTCGGGCTCCAGGTCCGGGTCGCCCACTTCGCTGACGTTCCCGCCCAGGGTGATGTTCTTGTAGAGTTCCAGGATGTTGGGCGTGCGGTAGGAGGATGCGGCCAGGCCGGTGGCGGTCCAGTGCCCGGCGAACTTCCAGGTGAGCCCCGCATGGCCGCTCCAGCTGTGGTCCGTGCTGTCGCCCTCGGGCGCGGTGGCGCTGCCGTCGCTGGCGATGTCCACCCGGTCCCCGCGCAGGCCCAGGTTGAGGGTCCAGTCCGGGGACAGGGCCCAGTCGTCCTCGGCGAACACCCCCAGGGACACTTCGTCCGCGTCCGGGGTGGCCTTGTCCGCGACCAGCACGCTCTTCCTGGTGTACCGGTTGCGGCCGCCGGTCTTGTACCAGTCCCAGTAGTCGACGCCCGCGTTCACCTGGTGCGCGCCCAGGTCCAGGAGGTTGGACCACCGGGCGCTCACGGTCTCGTGGTCGGCATAGGGCTTGATCCAGTCCACCTGGCCCGAGGTGAAGTTGTCGATGCGCGGGTTGCGCTCGATCTTCTGGTAGCCCAGCTCCAGCTCGGATTTCTCCAGCACCGGGCCCTCCGGGGTGAAGGCGTGCCGGACCTGGGCCAGGGTGCGGTACTCGCGGGCCAGGGTCACGTCCGCGCCCACCGGCAGGGTGGCGGAGCCCGTGCCCGGGATCCCCACCTCGCGGGCCTCGTCCCGCTGCACCTGGAACCGGGTCTGGTGCTTCTGGCTCCAGGCCGCGGCCAGGGCCAGGCGGCCCGACTGGTCCTCGTACTGGCTGTTGTGCACGGTGTCGCCGCCGCCGTCGCGGAAGCTGTCGTGGTCGCGCTTGCTCCCCGCGGCGAAGATCCACAGGTCGGGCGAGGAATAGCCCGCATTGCCGTAGAGGTCGAAGCCTCCGGGGTTGGACTCGGCCCCCAGGGAGGTCTCGCCGGACCAGCGCGGTTCGTCCGTGAACCGGCCGGACTTGGTGATGACGTTGACCACCCCGCCGGTGGAGCCCGAGCCGTACAGGGCGCTCACCGGGCCCTTGAGCACCTCCACCCGCTCCACGTCCTGCGGGCTCACCATGCCGAAGCGGCCGTTGATGTCGGTGGTGGTGTTGGTGCGCACCCCGTCCATCAGGAAGACCACGGAGTCGCGGCCCAGGCCGCGGATCACCATCTCCGAGCCCCAGGCCGAGTCGCTGCTGCGGTCCACCCCGGGGATGCGGCTGGCCACGTCGGGCACGCTGGCCGGCGCGGTTTCCCGCACCTCTTGCTCCTCAACCGCGCCCACGCCGCCCGGGGTGGCCGAGGCCGCGGCCCCGAATCCCCGGGCCGTGACCACCAGCGGGTCCATGCGGGTCTCGGGTCGGGTCTCGGGCCGGGTGGCGTTCTCCTGGGCGTTCGCGGCCCGGGGCCAGGGAAGCAGGAGCAGGGCGAGGGCGAGGAGGAGAGGGGCAGGGCGCATGGGGGCCTCCGGGTTGGGTGGTTACAGAAGGAAGGATTTGACGCGCGCCCCCGGCACCATGCCGAGCTGGCCGGTGAGCGCGCCCATCTCGTCGCTGGTGGCGTCCACCACCAGGGTGTGCAGCCGCGCGCCCTGGCGCACGCAGCGCACCGCGCTGCGCGCCTTCACGATGTTCGCGTGCTGGGACAGGATCCGCTCGATGCGGGTGGCCGAAGCGCGCCGGTCCTCGTCCACCAGCAGGCCCACCACGCCCAGGCGGTTGGCAAGGCTTGGTTCGTCCATTTGGTTGCCTTTGTATGAAGTATTGTATACGTTTCAGAAATTCGTGCTACCCAACCCTGCGCGCCGTCCCGCCGCCCGATCCTGGAGGTCCCCATGCGTCGCCTGCCGTCCCTCGTCCTGCTCGTGTGCGTTGTCCTGCCCCTGGCCCCTGCCCGGGCCGGGGATTTCTCGTCCATGGAGGAGAAGGCCCTGCCCCGGGTGCTCATCCAGCGCGGGGAGCGGTTCCTGAACCTGGGCAAGCCCAAGGCGGCCCTGGCCTGCTACGCCAAGGTCATCGCCTGCTGCGAGGGCACGGCCGAGGCCGCGGAGGCGCACAACGACCGGGGGGTGGCCCTGACCCGCCTGGGCCGGCCGGACGAGGCCCTGGCCGAATATGAAAAGAGCCTGGCCGGGGGGTATCCCCTGGCCCACTTCAACCTGGGCCAGGCGCTGCTGCGGCGGTTCGAGGCGTCGGGCGACCCGGCCGCCGGCGCCCGCGCCCGGGAGTCCTTTGCCGCGTTCGGCCGCTGGCTGGACAGCGGCGAGCCCCTGCCGCCGGCGGTGTCCTACAACCTCCAGGAGCTCCGGGAGTTCCTGGCGCAGGCGGCGAAGGCCCTGGAAAAGTGAGGTTGGGACGCCGGCGCGCGGCGAAGGGGAGCAGCCCTCGGCTTCAGACCGACCCTGGCCCCAGGCTGCTTTCGAGGTGTCTTCTGTGGGGAAGCTACACCTTGAGTTTGATGCCGCGGGCCTTGAGCGCCCGGATGTTGGCGCTGCGGTCCGTGTAGTGGGTGTGCAGCAGTTCATGGGACTTGTGCCCGCAGGGCCCGTCGGCCAGGAACCCGTCCTTGGCGTAGATCTTCTTGATCATGGGGTTGTCCTGGGACTTGCGCAGTTTGTAGACCTTGGCGTCGGCGCTGTAGACCGAGGCCTGGCGCTTGCCCACGAAGTCCATGGCCGCGGCCTGGGACTCGGCCACCAGGCTCAGGTCCACGGCCGAGAGCACCGCGGCCGCGCCGGCCGCCTTGAGGAAACCGCGCCGGGTGAGTTCGTACGTTTCGCTCATCTCGTCCTCCGCTTAGGCGTTTTTCAGGTTGAGGCGCTTGGCCAGGCCGGCGAACAGGTTCGACCGGGCCTGGGAGGTGCGCACCCCGGGGTCCAGGGGCTGGCCGCCGCCGTTCACGCACCCGCCCGGGCAGGTCATGATCTCGATGAAGTGGTAGGGGGACTTGCCGGCGCGGACCTCCTCGCAGAGGGTCTTGGCGTTGTCCAGGCCGCTGGCCACCGCCACCTTCACGTCGCCGAACTTGGGCACCTTGACCTTGGCGGCCACGATGCCCTCGTGGGCGCGCACGGCCGTGATGTCGGGGTCGCCCAGCTTGTCGCCGGACAGCACCTCGTAGGCCAGGCGCAGGGCCGCCTCCATGACGCCGCCGCTGGTGGCGAAGATGGTGGCCGCGCCGGTGGACTGGCCCAGCACCGGGTCCGGGGCCTCGTCCTTGAGCTTGGCCAGGTCGATGCCCGCCTTCTTGATCATGTAGGCCAGCTCGCGGGTGGTGATGGTGGCGTCGATGTCGCGGTAGCCGCTGGCCGACATCTCGGGCCGCAGGCCCTCGTACTTCTTGGCCACGCAGGGCATGATGGAGACCGTGTACATCTTGGCCGGGTTGGTCCCCGTCGCCTGCGCGCCGTAGGTCTTGGCCAGGGGGCCGAGCATGGCGATGGGCGACTTGCAGGTGGACACGTGGGGCAGCAGGTCCGGGTAGAAGGACTCCACGAACTTCACCCAGCCCGGGCAGCAGGAGGTGAACTGGGGCAGGGGCCGGTGGTGGTCCGGCTTGCTGATCCGCTGGATGAGCTCGGTGCCCTCCTCCAGGATGGTGAGGTCCGCGGTGTACTCGTTGTCCCAGACGTGGTCGAAGCCGAGCTTGCGCAGGGCCGCGTGCATCTTGCCGCCCACGTAGGTGCCGGCGGGCATGCCGAAGGCCTCGCCCAGGCCGTAGCGCACCGCGGGCGCGGGCATGGACACCACCACCGTGTCCGGATCGGCCAACGCCTTGAACACGTCGTCCACAAAAGAGACTTCCTCGTAGATGGCCCCGAAGGGGCAGTTCACCAGGCACTGGCCGCAGTTGATGCAGGCCGCGGGGTCCACCACCTGGCGGATGCCCTGGTCGTTCACCGCCTGGATGGCTCCGGTCTGGCACACGTCGTCGCAGGTGCCGCAGGCCTGGCACTTGAGCGGGTCCACCTGGACCATGGAGAAGCTGTTGGGATCGGCGTTTTTCGGCGCCGCCCCCTTCATCCGCACCATTTCCATCTCAACCATGACCATTCTCCTTGCTGGAGGTTGCTGATCAGAAAACCCCACCACCCTCGTAGCACTTATTGAAAAATCATGTTACGCGTGACGTATAGTTTCTGAATTTGTGTTATGTCAAGCCGGTCGGTTAAAAATTCGCAAGGATCACGGGCATGCCCCCTCGCGCCAAGCGTGGCTGGGCGCAGGCGGGCCAGGGAAAGGGGAGGGCCGGCCGGGCCGGCCCTGTGGATGCGGGGGGTTTCCCTCCGCAATCTGTCCGGAGAAAAAAATTTTCTTCACAGGCAGGCCGGGATGTCGGCAGGGAGCAAGGGATTGCCGGCTGTGCCCATGTGGAGAGAAAGGTGAATAACCCGCCGCTTTCGTCACCTGGCCGACAAGTTCACCGGAATGCCATGGTTTTTTCCTTTTGCCAGGTTTTGGCGACCCCCCTTTACCTCCTGTCCCTCTTGCGGTATTATTTTCTAGAAAATATTTAAGAATACGAAATCATTCGATTTGCTGGGCGAGGCCCGGGGGGATGGGCATCGCCCTTGTCCGTAGGAGGGGTGCAGGTGGGCGGCAGGGGGCCGCAGGCCCGGGGGCGACCCGGGAGGAGGAGCAGGGCAGGCAGGCCCTGCGCAACGGGAAGGGGACGCGGCAACGCCGCAACACATGTTCACTCCGTTCTCTGCGTGGAACACCCTGAGGGGGCTCACCCGCTCGAGCTTCTGCGACTGGCCCGGCCGGGTCAGCGCGGTGCTCTTCCTGGGAGGCTGCAACCTGGCCTGTCCCACCTGCCACAACGCCGGCCTGGCCTGGCGGCCCGAGCGGCACCCGGTGCTGGACCGGGCCGAGGTGCTCGCCTGGCTCAAGGGGCGGGGACCCTGGCTGGACGGCCTGACCGTCACCGGCGGCGAGCCCACCCTGGCCGTCGGGCTGGAGACCTTCCTGGCGGACCTGAGGCGCGCCGCCGGCCTGCCCGTCAAGCTGGACACCAACGGCATGCGGCCCGACGTGGTCGAGGACCTGCTCTACGCGGGCCTGGCCGACGTGTTCGCGGTGGACGTGAAGGCCCCGTTCGCCAAATATCCGGTGGTGACCGGCGGCCTGGCCGGCGAGGCCGACGCCCGGCACAACCTGGAATGGATCTTCGACCTGGCCCGACGGCATCCGGGCCATTTCTATTTCCGCACCACCACGGTTCCGGCCTTGGACGAGTCGGACCTCGCCGCCATCCGGGAACTGGTCCCGGCCGGCGCGGTCCATGTGCTGCAATCCTACGTTCCTCCGGGGAGGGGACATGCCCAAGCAGATTCTGAAACGGGACGGCTGTCTGGAGACCTGGTCGCTGGACCGCATCGCGTTGGCCATCCTCAAGGCGCTCAAGGCGTCGGACATCAAGGATCCCCTGCTCTCCAAGCGGCTTGCGCGTAAGGTCGAGGAGAAGCTCGCGGGCATCGACGTGCCCGAGCAGGAGCACGTGCAGGACCTGGTGGAACAGGTCCTCATGGAGTCCCGGCTCTACAACGTGGCCAAGCGGTACATCATCTACCGCGAGAAGCGCCGCAGCCTGCGCGAGCAGCACGCGGCCTTCCTGGACATCTCCGAGACCATCGACACCTACCTGTCCAAGGCCGACTGGCGGGTGAGCGAAAACGCCAACATGACCCATTCGTTCCAGGGGCTCATGCTGCACCTGTCGGGCACCATCCAGGCCCGGTACGCCCTGGAGAAGTACCCCGAGGAGGTCCGCCTGGCCCACGAGCACGGGTACTTCCACATCCACGACCTGTCCTTCGGCCTGGCCGGGTACTGCGCGGGCTGGAGCCTGCGCGACCTGATCCTGGAAGGCTTCAACCTGGAGAACCGCTCCTCGGCCGGCCCGGCCAAGCACTTCGACACCATCCTGGGCCAGATGAACAACTTCCTGGGCACGTTGCAGAACGAATGGGCCGGGGCCCAGGCCTTCAACAACGTGGACACCTACCTGGCCCCCTTCGTGCGCCACGACCAGCTCACCTATCCCCAGGTGCGCCAGGCCATGCAGAAGTTCGTGTTCAACCTGAACACCACCTCGCGCTGGGGCGGCCAGAGCCCCTTCACCAACCTCTCCTTCGACCTGGCCCCGCCCAAGCACCTGGCCAAGGAAGCGGTCATCATGGGCGGCAAGATGCTGGACACCACCTACGGCGAGTTCGCGCCGGAGATGGACATGATCAACCGCGCCTTCCTGGAGGTCATGCTGGACGGCGACCACACCGGCCAGATCTTCTCCTTCCCCATCCCCACCTACAACATCACCACCGACTTCCCCTGGGAGTCGGAGATCGGGGAGCTGCTCCTCAAGCTCACCGCCAAGTACGGGGTCCCCTACTTCCAGAACTTCATCAACTCCGACATCTCGCCCGAGGACGTGCGCTCCATGTGCTGCCGCCTCAAGATGGACCTGCGCGAGCTGCGCAAGAAGGTGGGCGGGCTCTTCGGCGCGGGCGACCTCACCGGCTCCATCGGCGTGGTGACGCTCAACCTGCCCAAGCTGGCCTACCTGTCCCAGGGCGAAGAGGACTTCATGGACCAGCTCACCGAGTACGCCGAGCTGGCCCGGGACTCCCTGGAGTTCAAGCGCAAGATCGTGAACGACAACCTGGATCGGGGCATGTTCCCCTGGTCCAAGCGCTACCTGAAGAACGGGTTCAACGGCCACTTCTCCACCATCGGCCTGGTGGGCGGGCACGAGGCCTGCATGAACCTGCTGGGCAAGGGCATCGACACCGACGCGGGCGTGCGCTTCATGCGCCGCGCCCTCAACCACCTGCGCGACCTCACGGTCCGCTTCCAGGAGGAGACCGGCCACCTCTACAACCTGGAGGCCACCCCGGCCGAGGGCACCAGCTACCGCCTGGCCAAGATCGACAAGGCGCTCTACGCCGACATCCGCGCCTCGGGCAACGGCACCCCGTACTACACCAACTCCACGGCCCTGCCCGTGGGCCTGACCGAGGACGTGCTGGCCGCCCTGGAGCACCAGGACCAGTTGCAGCCGCTGTACACCGGCGGCACGGTGTTCCACACCTACCTGGGCGAGTCCGTGGCCGACCCCGGGGCCATCAAGAGCTTCATCGTCAAGGCCTTCACCAAGACCAAGATCCCCTTCCTCTCCATCACCCCGACCTTCTCGGTGTGCAAGGAGCACGGCTACATCCAGGGTGAGCACTTCGAGTGCCCCACCTGCGGCCAGGACTCCGAGGTCTACACCCGCATCGTGGGCTACTACCGCCCGGTCTCCCGCTGGAACGCGGGCAAGAAGGCCGAGTACGTGGACCGGCTGACGTTCTCGGACGTGTGCTAGGAACGGAAGCGAAGTGAATGAAAAGGGGGCCGCAAGGCCCCCTTTGTTTATGAAGCGCTGGCCGGCCCGGCCCTTGCCGCGTTCGGGATGGGCCGAGGGGGAGGCTGGCGGGCCAGTCGTCCCTGCCGATGGAGGCCCCTTGCCCCGTGTCACTCACTTCTTCTGGCGGATGAAGGCGGCGTAGCGCTGGTCAGACTGCATAATATGCTTTTCCCACCAGTTGAGGGCGTAGCCGTTGATTTGTCCGGCCAGGGCCAGGAAATCCGTTGATGCGGCTTTGCCGCTCTGGGCGGCAAAGCCTTCCAGCTTGGTGGTGAGGCCCCGCAGGCCATCCAGATATTGGTCATGCTCCCCGAAGTGGCGAACCATGTCCGGGTAGCGGTACTTCACCAGCAGGGACTCCTCGCTGTGGAAATGCTTGAATGCATAACCGCGGAGTTCGTAGATGGCACGGATGATGTCCCCCATGCTTACCTGCCCTCGGTGCGCAGTATCGCAGAGTTGCGCCACTCGGGAACAGATGTCGAAGAACTTCTTGTGCTGTTCATCAATGAGGTCGATATCCAGCAGGTATTCCGCCTTCCACAGAGACGTTCCAGATTGCATGGCAGGCCTCCATTTGGGTTGCGTAGCAAGCACTTGTGAGGTGTGTCAATGTCTGTGCTTGGAAGTCGGAATTTCGCTGTGCAGCAAAACGTTCTAGTGTGAGTGGCGGGCGCCGTGTCAAGAAAGACAGGGTGCAGGGCGCAATCTCACCGTTCCCCGGCGCGCAGGGCGACCTTCGCCAGGACCCTTTCCAACTCGTCCATGTCCACGGGCTTGGAGAGGTAGCCGTCCATGCCCGCGGCCAGGAACTGTTCGCGGTCGCCGGGCATGGCGTGGGCGGTCATGGCGATGATGGGGATGCGGGCCTTGGGGCCGAGGGCCGCGGACGAGCGGATGGCCCGGGTGGCCTTGACCCCGTCCATCTCCGGCATCTGCACGTCCATGAGGATGCAGTCGAAGTCCTCCCGCTCCAGGAGCGCCACGGCCTCGCGCCCGTCGCCCGCCCCCGTGGCCGCGCAGCCCAGGCGCTCCAGGAAGCGGGTGGCGGTGAACAGGTTCACCCGGTCGTCCTCGGCCACCAGCACCCGGAGCCCCGCTATGTCGCCGGCCTGCTCCGCCTGGGAGGCGGTCTCGGCGGCCGGCTTCAGCAGGGACCACCCGCACCGGATGGTGACGTAGAAGGTGGTCCCCACGCCCACCGCGCTGTCCACGCACACCGAGCCGCCCATGAGGTGGGCCAGCTGGCGCACGATGCCCAGGCCGATGCCCGTGCCCTTGTATTTCCGGGTCAGGGAGCCGTCCACCTGGGTGAAGGGCTCGAAGATGACGTCCAGCTTGTCGTCGGGGATGCCGATGCCGGCATCCGAGACGGAGACGAGTAGCATCCTGTCCGCGGGCGAGGGGCTGATCGGAAGCACGCAGACCCCCACCTCCACCCGGCCCCCGCTGGTGAACTTCAGGGCGTTGGTGATGAGGTTCAGGAGGATCTGGCGCAGCCGTCCCGTATCGGAGAGCACCTGGCCGGGCACCGAGTCGTCCACCGCCGCCTCCAGGGTGAGCCCCCTCTCCTCCACCTCGTACTGGAAGGCCCGGCACAGGGAATTCACGATCTCCCGCAGGTCGGCGGGCTCCCGGGCGATGGCTAGCTTGCCCGCGTCGAACTGGGCGAAGCTCAGGATGTCGTTGATGATGGCCAAGAGCCCCCGGCCGGACTCCATGGCCGTCTCCAGGAGCACCTTGTCGTCGTTGGCGATGCACGAGTTGTTGTCCAGCAGCTGGAGCATCCCGAGCACGCCGTTGAGCGGGGTGCGCAATTCGTGGCTCATGTTGGCCAGGAACTCGCCCTTGGCCCGGTTGGCCGCCTCGGCGGCCTCCTTGGCCTGGAGCAGGAGCTTTTCGGCCCTGCTGCGCTCGGTCAGGTCCACCCCCAGGCAGGTCAGGTCCGTCATGTCGCCGCCCAAGTCCTTTGCCAGCACGTTGGCCCAGGCCACGGTCAGGCGGCGGCCGTCCCGGGCCAGGATGTCATTTACGTAGGAGGAATAGTCCCAGACATCCTTAGTGGTTATGGAAGCGGCGAACACCCCGCGAATCTCCTCGCGATGCTCCGGGGGTATGAAGGTGTCGAACCAGTCCCGTCCCAGGGCCTCTTCCCGCGTCCAGCCGGTGAGCTTCAGGAAATGGTCGTTGGCAAAAGTGAGGCGTCCCTGGGTATCCAGGGAGAGGCCGATGAGCGGGACCCGCTCCAGGATGTGCCGGAGCTTGCCCTCGGAGCGGCGCAGGGCGTCCTCGGCCCGCTTGCGTTCGGTGATGTCCACCAGGTAGGCGTTGACGTAGCCGCGATCCGGGAAGGGCGCCAGGGCTGCCAGGTAGGTGCGGCCGGAGGCCATGAACTCGACGTCCCGGGGCCCAGGGGCGTCCAGGGCGGTGGCGAACAGGGCCGCCTGCGCGGCAGGCAGGTCCTGGCCCGGGGCCGCCCCCCACTCGGCCAGGAGTTTCTGTCCGGCGGCGTTGGCATACGCGACCGCTCCGCCGCGGGACATGCGCAGGACCGGGTTGGGGTTCTCCGCCGGGAACAGGCTCATGCTCCTGGCCTCCTCCTCGGCCTGCCTGCGCTCGACAACCCGCCATGCGGTGTCCATGAGCAGGGTGAGCTGGAGCACGTCGTTGTCGCTGTAGTCCGACTGCTTGTTGGCCACGCCCACCACCGCCACGATGCGGGCGTTGCTCAGCACCGGCACGGTGAGGAAGCGCGTGAGCGGGGCGTGCCCCTCGGGGTAGCCCTTCTTCAGGGGATGGTCCGCCTGGAAATCGTTCAGGATTACGGGACTGCGCTGGCGCACGGCCTCGCCCCAGATTCCGGTGTTGGCCAGTTCGTAGCAGGTCTGGGGCTTGGTGATGGTGCAGGTCTGCATCACCTCCCGGGACCAGGAGTTGAGAGTGAAGGTCCGGGTGTCTTCGTTATAGTGGTAGATGTAGCCGAACCGGCTGCCGGTCAACTCAAGACACTTTTCCAGGGCGAAGTCCAGGAGCGACTGGATGTCCGGCGCGCTGTGCTGGGTGATCTCCACCAGCTTGCGCAGGCGGGTTTCCTCCTGGCGCAGGGCCTCCTCGGCCTGCTTGCGCGGGGTGATGTCGCTGAACATGGCCAGGGTGCCTTCGTACCGGCCCTGGGCGTCGCGCAGGGACTTGGAGGAGACCAGGGTCCAGACGGCGGTCCCGTCGCTCCGGCGCAGTTTCCGTTCGTAAGAGTCGTCCTTGCCGTCGCGCCGTTCCCCCATCCTGCGGCGATGGTCCTCCAGGTCCTCGGGAAACACGTACTCCTCGATGTTCCTGCCCAGCATCTGCTCCCGCGTGAAACCCAGGATGTCGGCCATGCGCTGGTTCAGGTAGAGGATGCGGCCCGAAGCGTCGCAGATGCGGATGCCTTCCCGGGCGGTCTCCACGATTCGCCGGTAGCGCTCCTCGCTCTCCTGCAGGGCCTCCCTGGCCCGCTTGCGCTCGGTGATGTCGCTGAACATGCCGAAGGAGCCGCAGAAGGCCCCGCTGGCATCCAGGATCGGGGTCCCGGAGACCAGGGTCCATACCTCGCCTCCGTCCTTGCGCCGAAAGCGCCTCTCGTATCTGCTGGACTTCCCGACATGGCGGCCAGCCATTTCACGGGTGTGCTGCTCCAGGTCTTCCGGGAAGAAGAATTCCTCCACCTTGCGACCCAGCATCTCCTCGGGCGTGAAGCCCAGCATCCGGGCCATGACCTCGTTGACATGGGTGGTGCGATGCCCGGCGTCCATGGTCCAGACGCCTTCGCTGGTGGTTTCCACGATTCGCCGGTAGCGCTCCTCGCTCTCCCGCAACGCCTCCACGGCCCGCTTGCGCTCGTCGATGTCCCGGATGCTGGTGCGCAGGCCGTTGCGCGAGCCGCCATCGGCGGTGACGGGGTTCCAGGAAATCGCCACCCAGCGGTTTTCCCCCGCCGCGTCGATGATCTGGAAGGGCACGTTGTTGCCGGGCTGTCCGGAAAGGCCCTGGGACATGGCGTTGCGGACGGTCTCCCGGTGTTCGGGATGGACCAGGGGAAGCGGGTAGTCCGCCATGGCCATGCACTCAGCGGGGCTGCGGCCGGTGATGCGCTCCACCGCGGGGTTCACCCAGAGCAGGCGGCCGTCGTTGTCCAGCCAGGACTCCCAGTCGAACGAGTAGTCGGCGATGGCCCGGAACCTCTGTTCGGACTCCTGCAGGGCCTGCCGGGACCTGCGGGAGTCCTCCAGCCGCTCGCGCTGGTCCAGGGCGTTCTCGGCCAAGCGCCCGAGGAACCCGGCAAAGGCCGTGTTGTAGGCCAGGATGTTCTCCACCTTCTCCCGGCTGAAGACCGGGACCCGGGCCACGGCGTCCAGGTAGGCGGCCTTGTCGAACCCGAACTCCTCGGCCTGCTTCGCGAAGAAGGCGGTGTCCGCGTCCTCCCCCTCGTAGAAGAACTGCCCCAGGAAGAGCGTGGCCAGGTGCCGGCCCTTGGCCATGATGGGGATGCCGATGTCCCACAGCCCGTTGCGGCATTTGTAGGCGTATGCCTCCCCGGGCTTCAGCCGTCCGGTGATGGCCAGGTCGGACTCGCGGCACCGGGCCAGGGTGGCGGGGTTGGCCCGGTGGTACAGGGTGCAGATGTCCTGCCAGCCGGCCCCTGCCAGCACCGCGCCGTCCCGGGCGTCGACGATGCCGTTGGGCATGGCGGCGGCGGCGTAATGCGCCTCCACCATCTTCTGCACCTCGGCCAGGTCCACGAGTTCGCCCAGGCCGGGGCATGGCTGGCATGTTCGGGGAGAGCTTTCCTGCACGTATGTCTGATCCACGTTGCTGGTGTCGACAAGAGACTGAACAGCTAGTTAGGCATAACAGCTTCCCGCCACTCTCGGCAATGGCGCGGGGTAATATTGTGTGAAAAACAGGCCGGACCGGGCAGGCGGGCGGTGAATTCCGTAGGCGATGGCCGGGCCTGCGCTTACCGCTCCCGCGCCAACTCCCTGACAACCGCGGCCAGCCCTCGCGTCACCCGGCCAGGGGGAGGTAATCCAGGGTCTCGGGCAGGTCCGTGGGCTGGTGGTGGGGTTGTGGTCGGGGGCCGCGCCCGTGGCCTATTCCCCCTCCCGCTGCTCCGCGTACCAGCGCTTGAGCCGGCCGAGCACGTGCTCGTAGCCGCCGGGGAGGTGGGGTTTGGTGCAGCCGGTGCAGTCTTTCACCGTGCCGCGCATGACGAAGTCGCCGCCGCAGTCCTTGAGCATGTGCAGCGGGCAGAAGCAGAACAGGCAGTTGAACTCGCCGTCGTCCTCCACCTGGTGGCAGGGGAAGTACCGGCAGTCCGCGTTGCGGAAGAATCTGTGGCTGTTTTCCACGGGCTATTCCTTGGACATATGCACGGTGAGTTGGCTGAACGGGATGCCCCAGCCGTGCCGGGTGCAGGAATCCGTGGCCAGGGTGGCCAGCAGGCGCTCGATCTGCTTGAGCCTGGGCGCGGCCTCGCCCGCGAAGTCGGCCAGCACCTCCAGGTCCAGGGAGGAGGCCGCGGCCGCGGCGAACTCCACCTTGAGGTTCACCAGGTGTTCCTTGAACCCCGCGGCGGCCAGGCCCTCCTTCAGGTCCCGGGCCAGGGCCTCGGGGATGGCCCGGGTGGCCTCGGCCTGGTGCGCGTAGTCCACGCCCACGGTGCTGCGGACCCTGAATCCCGTGGACAGGGTGGTGGGGCAGGCGGCCAGGAAGTCCGGGGTGGGGTAGGTGGTGCGCGAGCCGCCGAGCTGGGCCAGGACCACGGACAGCGGGGTCTGGGCCGCCACCCGGCCGAAGGTCCCGTCCGCCAGCAGCACCCAGTCGCCCGCGCGGCAGGGGAAGAAGGGCTCGTTCTCGCCCGGGGGCCGGGAGGTGCGGTCCATGAGCACGCCCAGGGGCAGGAGCAGCTCGCCCCCGGCCAACTCCGGGTTCACCAGCCGGCAGGTGAAGCCCAGGGAGCGCACCTCGTAGGGCAGGCCGTCCATGACCAGGCGCTCGCCCTCGCGCACCGCGCCCAGGTTCATGAGCAGCCGGGCCTGGCCGAAGAAGCGGGGCAGGGTGTTGCGCGCGGCCCAGGCCAGGCCCAGCAGCAGCAGCGCGGCGATGGAGAGCAGCAGCCAGTCCGCGGCCAGGTACAGGGTGAACAGGGCGGCCAGCACCGCCAGGATGTGGGACAGGGCCTCCAGCACCAGGTCCGCCAGGCGCGCCAGGGAGCGGGTGCCGGCCTTCTGCCGGAACAGGGAGCTGGAGGCGCGCAGCCGGCGGTGGAAGAGCCGCATGCCCGCGAGCACCACCACAAAGGCCAGGCCCGCGAAGAGCAGGTTCTTGCCCCGGGTGGCGAAGAAGCGGCGGCCCGCCTCGGACACGGTCTCCAGCAGGGGCTTCTCGTCCCGGGCCAGCTCGGCCAGCTGGTAGCGGACCAGGGACAGCCGGCCCTCCAGCTCCTTGGCCCGGGCGTCCCATTCCTTGGCCAGGGATTCCAGTTCCCGGCGCAGGGAATGGTCCTTGGCATCCTGGGCGGCCCGGGCCAGGCCGGACACGTTGGCCGCGGCCTGGGACGCCAGGGAATGGCGCTCCTCCAGGGCCTCCTGCTCGGAGCGCAGGCGGTCCATCTCCCGGGGCCGGGCGGTGAGGGACTTGAGCTCCCGCACCAGCGGGGCCACGATCTGCTGCACCTCGGAGGCCAGGTCGAACCCCTGGGAGGGCTTGCCGTAGAACGCCTCCAGGTCCACGCCCGCGGCGATCTGGGCAAGGGTGCGCTCCACAGTGGCCAGGCGGCTGGCCAGGGCCTCCTTGTCCGCGGTGAGCTGGGCGCGCTGGGTGTCGGTGCGGGCCTCGGCCAGGGCCTTTTCCGTGGCTGCCAGGCGCTCGTGCAGCAGGCGGCGCGACTGCGACGCCGCGGCCAGGGTGGCCAGGGTGGCGTTGGCGTCGGCCGCCTCCGCCTGGGCTGCCTGGGCGGTCGGGGCCTGGGGAGTTTCCTGAGCCGGAGCCAGGGCGGGGAGCAGGGCCAGGAGCAGGAGCAGGGCCAGGATGAGAGGCGCATGGCGCTGGTGCACGGCAGTCTCCTCGCAGGGGTCCGGAGCGGTTCGAATCCGCAGAGTTTTCTTTTGTCCGCGCCGGCTCACGGCCTTTCTCCGTCCGTCGGCCCGCCTGCCGGCGCGGCCGTGCTGTCCAAAGCCACGGCGTCCAGGCGGCGGGCGAACTCGGCCATGTCCAGGTTGGCCGGGCCGGTGGCGGCCCCGGTGCGCAACGCCTCGAACAGTTCGCCCACCAGGGCGAAGCGGTGGTGGATGCCCAGGGTCTCGGGCGATTCCTTGAACCGGGACAGGGCGGCCATCACGTCCAGCAGGCGCACGTCTTCGGGTGGCCGGGCCAGGGTGAAGGTGTCGCCCCCCGGGGCGTCCAGCTTGGCCGCGATGCCCGCGGCGGCCAGCATGTAGAGCACCTCGTTGACCAGCTTCACCGGCGCGCCCAGGCGCTGGGCCAGGGCGTCGTTGGACAGGGGCGTGTCGCCCCGGGCGAAGGCGCGGCTCATGAGCCCCAGGGCCAGGGCCGCCAGCTTGTGCCGGTCCTCGAAGCTGTAGGCCGCGGCCCGGGCCTCCTGGGCGAAGGTCTCGCGGTGCTGCACCGAGAAGCTGACCTCGGCTCCGAACAGGATGATGGCCCAGGACAGGTACATCCACACCAGGAACAGGGGCACCTGGGCCAGGGAGCCGTAGATGGCGTTGTAGTTCACCGCGAAGAAGGTCTGGTAGCGGATGAGCGCGGCCAGGGAGAGCTGCCACAGGAGCCCGGCCGCCACCGCCCCGGCCAGGGCCGCGCCGGGCCGCACCCGGGTGTTGGGGATGAAGGCGTAGATGAAGAACAGGCCCGCGCCCGTGGCCAGCCAGGGCAGGAACTTGAGCAGGGTGAGGTACAGGGCCGAGAACAGCGCCACCTCGTGCACGAAGCGCATGACCGCGCTGTTTTGCAGGGTGGCGGTGAGGGAAACGGCCACGATGAAGAGCAGCGGGCAGGCCAGGATCACGGCCATGAAGTCCGACAGCCGCCGCCAGGCCCCGCGCCCGGCCTTGACCCCCCAGATGGTGTTGAAGGTCTTCTCGATGACCGCGAGCAGCGACACCACGGTGACGAACAGGAACAGGAGCCCCACCGAGCCCAGGGTCTTGACGCTGGTGTTGTTGATGTAGCCCACGATGGCCGACACCGCGTCCTTGTTGCCCGCGGTGAGCTGGAAGAGCAGGCCGCGGGTGAAGGCGCTGTTCTGGAACCCGAAGCCCTTGGCGATGGAGAAGGCCACGGCCAGGAAGGGCACCACCGCCAGGGTGGTGGAGAAGGCCAGGGCCGCGGCCCGCACCAGGCACTGGTCCTGGGCGAACCCGGCCAGCAGCAGGCGCAGCCAAGCCACGAACTCTCCTGGCCGGAACCGGCCGGCGCGGGCGAGCAGGGCGCGGGGGTCGGGCATGGGCTAGGCTATCCCGGTTTCCGCGGCGATGGGGGTCATGGCCGCGATGGCCAGGGCCAAAAATTCGTCGAGGGTGAGGCCCAGCTTCTCGCACTCGCGGATGCGCTCCCGGCTCACGGCGGCGGCGAAGCTCTTGTCCTTCATCTTCTTCTTGAGGCTCTTGGGCTCCATGCCCTCCATGCGGGTGGGCCGCACCAGGGCCGCGGTCATGACCAGGCCGGTGGTGGTCTCGGCCGCGCGCAGGGCGAAGTCGAAGGGCGAGGCCGCGGCCACGCCGGTGCACTCCTCGTTGTGGGACACGATGGCGTGCAGGGCCTCCTCGGGCAGCTTGCCCGCAAGCTCCTCCCGGGCCCGCACCCCGTGCTGGTCCGGGGTGCTCTTGGTCAGGGGGAAGTCCAGGTCGTGCAGAAGCCCGGTCACGCCCCACAGGTCGGGGTCGTGGCCCAGGCGCTCGGCCAGGGCGCGCATGATGGCCTCGGACTGCAGCGCGTGGTTCACCATGTGCGGCTCGGGGTTCTTGGACGCGACTAGGGCCAGGGCGTCGTCTCGGGACAGCATGGCAACTCCTCGGTTTTTTCCGACTGTACCCGAAAGCCGGCGCACAGGGCAACGGCCCGCGGGCCGGCCAGGAGGATGCGCGAGTCGTGGTGCGGGCGGGGGCCGGTGCGCCCGCGCCTGGTCGGCCTTTCCCGCGCGGCTGCTCCGGGGCGCGGGGGGTCCCGGCGCATGGCGCTGGTTCATGTGGTTCGGGATTGCCCGCTAGCCAGGGCTTCCCGGCGCGGGCACGGGACTTGCTATCCCGGTCTCGGGAACCCTCATAACCGACGGAAACCCGACACGACCATGGCCGCAATCCCGTACTTCTCCATCGAGCCGCTCAAGGCCCTGTCCCCGGCGTCGCGCGCCCTGCCCATCGGCCAGTCGCCGCTGGGCCAGGGCTTCGCCGGCGCCCTGGACCAGGCCGGAGGCGGCTTCGGGGGCAACGCCAAGGGCGGGCTGGACGCGGAGAAGATCGCCGCCACCTCGGAACTCATCCTGAACCAGGGCCTCATGGACATCCTGGGCGGCGAGGGCGAGGCCGGGTCCGGCGAGGGCGGCGGCCTGAACGGGGCCATGAACGCCTTTCTCATCAACTCTCTCCTGGGCGGCCAGGGGGGGATGGCGGGCATGGGGGCTATGGGCGGCATGGGCGCGTCCCTGCCCGGCGGCCTGCCCGAGGGGCTCGGGGAGCTGGCGGCCCTGGCCCGGACCTTCCCGGGCGGGATGCAGGGCATGGTGGACGCCCTGCGCCGGCTGGCCGCGGATCCCGCATCTTTTGCGGAAATGGGCGCCAACTCGGCGGCCGCGCCCCAGGCCGCGGTCCCGGGCGGCCCCGCCTCGCCCGCCGGGCTTGCCGCGGTTGACGCCGCCGCCCCGGCTGCGGTTTCCCTGCCCGCCGCCCCGCCGGTGGCGGCTCCGTACGTCCCGGCCGAGGCCGCCGCGCCCACCCCGGGCCTGGCCCGGGCGAGCGGGCTCAAGGCGTACGGCCAGACGGCCCGGCAGGCCGGCGGCGCAGCCCAGGTCCCGGGCCATCCCGCGGCCCTGGTCAAGCCCGACCTCTTCTCCCAGCTCCTGGGCCGCATCTCGGCCCGGTTCGAGTCCGGCGGCGACCCCGCGGCCGTGGGCTACGACCGGGTGGGCGGCACCTCCTACGGCATCTACCAGCTCTCCTCCCGGGCCGGGACCATGGACCAGTTCGTCGGCTTCCTGGAGCACAAGCGGCCGGCCTGGGCCGCGGTGCTGGACGCCGCCGGCCCGGCCAACACCGGGAGCGCCGGCGGGGCCATGCCCGCGGCCTGGCGCGCCCTGGCCGCCCAGGACCCCGAGGGCTTCGCAGCGCTTCAGCGCGAGTTCATCGGCCAGCACCATTTCCTGCCCGCGGCCCAGCGCGTCAAGGAGATCACCGGCCTGGACCTGGCCGGGAACCCGGCCCTGGCCGAGGTGCTGTGGAGCACCGCGGTGCAGCACGGCCCCACCGGCGCGGCCAGCATCGTGAGCACCGCGGTGGAGGCCGCCGGCCCGTCCGGCTCCCCGGGCTTCGCCGCCAACCTGGTGAACGAGGTCTACGCGCGCCGGGCCGGGCAGTTCGGCTCCTCGGACACCCCGGTGCAGGAGGCGGTGCAGTCCCGGCTCAAGGCTGAGCGCGAGGAGGCCCTGTCCCTGCTCCGAGTGGGCGGGATGCTCGACTCCGAAGTATAAGCTTCCGTAGTATCCTTGTGTTGACCAATCTTTCCGATTGGCCTACCCCTGACCCGGCAGCCTCGAATTTTCATCCCCGCCCGTGGAGGACGACATGACCCGTTCCCAGAAGATGGTGCTCGCGGTGCTGCTGGCCGCGGTGGCGGTGGCCGGGCTGGTGGCCTTTTCCCTGCTGCGCGGCCCGGGCGAGGTCCCGGCTCCTGCCGAGGCCCCGGCCCCTGCGGAGAGGAGCTACCAGAGCGAATTGCCCGTCCCCGCGCCCCTGGGCAACGCCACGGCCGAGGCCCCGGGCAACGCCACGGCGGCCGAACCGGCCGTGCCCGCCCCTCCGGTGGAGGACGCGGTGGTCAAGCTGGGCTTCGTGGGCGACCTGGCCCAGACCCTGGCCGACGCCTACCACCCGGCCGGGACCCGGCACAATCCGGGCAAGGCGCCGCTCATCGCCACCTCCTTCCGTAAGCTCAACATGCGCTACGGCACCGAGTTCATCGGCCTGGCCCACGAGAGTCCGGACCCGGACCGGGTGCGGCCGGCGCTGTTTAGCTACCTCATGAACCCCATCGTGCTGCGCGCGGTGTCCGACCTGTACGCCGAGCCCTTCGCCCTGGCCCTGGCCGAGGCCGGCCGCAGTTCCGAGCGGGAGTTCGGCAGCGACGCCAAGGGCTTCGAGACCCGGCTCCTGGGCCAGAACCAGGTGGGCGAGATGCTGCGCCTCTATGCCCGGCAGGCCCGGGACCTGGGGGCCTGCTTCCGGGTGTTCGCCGAGCGCCGCGACCTGACCACCGCGGTGGCCCGGCTGGTGGAGGCGGCGCAGCGGGTGAACGACTCCTACGCCACCTACAAGGAGATGGAGGCCGACCGCGCCACGCGCCAGGCCCTGGACGCCCAGGGCGAGGAGATCAAGCGCTCCATCGCCGAGCGCGAGCGCCTGCGCCAGGGCCTGCTGGCCGGGGTCATGCCCCAGGGCAGCGCGGCCAAGAGCTTCTCCCTCACCGAGGGCGACGTGCTGGACGTGGCCGGCTGGGTCTACCGCCGGCTGCGCGCCAACTCGGACCGCATCAACGCCATCGGGGCCCTGGCCCAGCTCCTGCCCGAATTGGCCGCCCGGCTGGAGCATGCGGCGGACAATCCGCCCGCGCCTGCCGCCATGGCTTCCCCTCCGGCCTCGGAGCCGTCCCAGGTGACGGCCCCGGCCAACTAGTCCGGTTCATTCCTTTTCCGAGCAACACCATCCCCCGGAGCCCATCGCCCGGGGGATGGTGTTTTCGGGTGCTGGACGCTCCCTGGCGGGGTGGTGGCCGAACGCCGCGCCGAGCATGCCGGGTGGCGGCATGGCTCTGCTGGAATATGCAACGGCCGTTGCGGAGACATGGCGTGACAGTTGCATCTATTTGATGGTATTGTCTTGGTTTTTTTGTAAAAAGCGAACTCACAATTCCTTTTGTTTCAGGCAGGGGGCGGATAGGGAATACACGGGGGGTTACCAGGAAAACTACAGTACCCATGCTGGAGATCGCCGAGTACAAAAGGCTCCTAGGGAAGCGGACTCGCGCGTTGCGCAGGGCAGGCGGCCTGACCCAGGCCGGCCTGGCGGAGCGGCTCGGGATTACTCAGGAATACCTGGGCAAGATCGAGCGGGGATTGGCTTCGCCCTCGTTTCCGCTGCTCCTGGGCCTGGCCCGGGTGCTGGAGACTGAGCCGGCCGATCTCCTCCGTCCCGCCGCGCCCCCGGCGCGCATCTCCCCTCGGCCCGTCGCAGCGCCTCCTCCCGCGGGGCAGGCTCCTGCGGACCTCGCCCTGCGGGAGTTGCGCCACCGGGTGCGCAACTGCTTCCAGCTCCTGGCCAACCTGGTGAACCTGGAGCTCATGCGGGCCGGGGAGGAGGGAACCCGGCAGGTGCTGCGCAGCCTGGCTGCCCGCATCCGCTGCCTGAACCTCATGGAGGGCTTCCTGGCCGGCGATCCGTCCGGCCGGACCCTGGACCTGGGGGACAAGCTCCGCCAGGTCTGGGAGGCGGTGTCCGGCCTGTACTCGACCCCCCAGGTGCGGGCCGAGCACCAGGCCGATCCGGTGCTGGTGCCGCCGGCCACGGCCCAGGCCGTGGCCCTGGTGCTCACCGAGTTTCTGACCAACATGTACAAGCACGCCTTTCCGGGCCGCGATTCGGGCACCTTCCGGCTGCTCCTGGAGCAGAGGGGCCGCGCCGTGCGCCTGGTGCTGGCCGACAACGGGGTGGGCCTGCCCCCTGATCCGGCCGCCACGTCCCCCGGGTCCATGGGCCTCACCATCATGCGCAGCTACGTGGAGCACACCCTGGGCGGCAGCATGCGCCTGGACGGCACGGACGGCACCACGCTGACCGTGCAGTTCCCCCTGCCGCAGTAGAGGCCAGGCCGGTCCGCCCCGGTTCCTTGCCAACCCCCCGGCAATGAAGCATAACAGGCACGGCCGGACCTCGTGTTCCGGCCGGAGGGTACGGGCATGTTCATCGCCGGACTGGACGGGGGGTCGGTCAGCCTCAAGCTGGCCGTGCTCGACTCCCGCGGCAACCTGGTCCACTCCCGCTACGAGCGCCACCGGGGCCGGCCCCTGCTCCTGGCCGCCGACCTGCTGGCCGAGGCCCTGGTCCTGTTCCCCGGCCTGGCCCTGGCCTGCACCGGCTCCACCGGGACCCTGGCCGCCCGCGCCCTGGGCGCGCCCCTGCTGTCGGAACTCTCGGCCTTCGCCCTGTCCACCGCCCTGCTGCACCCGGACATGGAGGCCCTCATCGAGATGGGGGGCGAAGACTCCAAGCTCGTGTTCCTGGCGCCCGGAGGCGGCGGCCGGGTGGCGGACTTCGCCCTGAACTCGGTGTGCGCCGCGGGCACCGGCTCCTTCCTGGACCAGCAGGCCGAGCGCATGCGCCTCACCGTGGCCGAGTTCGCGGCCCTGGCCCTGCAGAGCAAGACCCCGCCCCACGTGGCCGGCCGGTGCAGCGTGTTCGCCAAGTCGGACATGATCCATCTGCAGCAGATCGGCGCGCCCCTGGCCGACATCGTGGCCGGGCTGTGCTTCGCCGTGGCCCGCAACTTCAAGGGGGCCATCCTGCGCGGCCGCGCCCTGCCGGAGCGGGTGGCCTTCATGGGCGGGGTGGCCCTGAACCGCGGGGTGGTGCGGGCCTTCAGCGAGGTGCTGGGCCTGCCCGGGCTCACCGTGCCCCAGCGGCCCACGGTCATGGGCGCGCTGGGCGCGGCCCTGTGGGGCCGGGAGCGGCCGGCGGAGCTGGCCCGGCCCGAGCCGGAGCTGTTGCGCGCCGCAGCCCGGGCCCGAGGCAAGGGCGAGGCCCCGCGCGCGCGCCTCATCCAGCCCGGGGACCGCTTCGCCGCCCGCCACCTGGACTTCGACCCGGACCAGGTGGCCCCCCTGCCCGAGGCCGGGACCGTGGACGTGTACATGGGCATCGACGTGGGCTCCATCTCCACCAACCTGGCGGTGGTGGACGAGGCGGGCCGGCTTTTGGCCAAGCGCTACCTGCGCACCGCCTCCCGGCCCATCGAGGCGGTCAAGGAGGGCCTGGCCGGCATCGGGGCCGAGATCGGGAGCCGGGTGCGGGTGCGCGGGGTCGGCACCACCGGCTCGGGCCGCTACATGACCGCGGACTTCTTCGGCGCGGACGTGGTGAAGAACGAGATCACCGCCCAGGCCCGGGCCGCGGCCTTCATCGACCCCACGGTGGACACCATCTTCGAGATCGGCGGCCAGGACTCCAAGTTCGTGAGCCTGGAGAACGGGATCATCCGGGACTTCGAGATGAACAAGGCCTGCGCCGCGGGCACCGGCTCCTTCCTGGAGGAGCAGGCCGAGAAGCTGGGGGTGGAGATCAAGGGCGAATTCGCGGACCGCGCCCTGGCCGCGGCCGAGCCCTGCCGCCTGGGCGAGCGCTGCACCGTGTTCATGGAGAACTCGCTCATGGCCGGGCTCACCTCGGGCGCGGACATGGACGACCTGTTGGCCGGGCTGGCCTATTCCATCGTGGAGAACTACCTGCACCGGGTGGCGGGCGGCCGCCGGATCGGCCGCAACATCTTCTTCCAGGGCGGCACGGCCTTCAACAAGGCGGTGGTGGCGGCTTTCGAGAAGCACCTGGGCCGGCCCGTGACCGTGCCCCCCAACCACGACGTGACCGGGGCCATCGGCATGGCGCTCATCGCCCGGGACCACATGGCCGTCGCGGGCCGCTCCGGGTCCCGCTTCAAGGGCTTCGACCTGGCCACCCGGGCCTATTCCCAGGAGTCCTTCGCCTGCCACGGCTGCGAGAACCGCTGCGAGATCAACAAGCTCACCATCGCCGGGGAGAAGGGCCATCTTTTCTACGGCGGCCGCTGCGAGAAGTACGAGAAGGACCGCAAGGCCGGGGGAGGGCGGGGCCGGGACCTGCCCGACCTCTTCGCCTTCCGCGCCCAGGCCCTGCGCGCGGAGCACGAGCGCCGCGCCGCGGCCTTCGCCCAGGCCGGCCGGCCGGCCCGGCGCGGGGCCATGGGCCTGCCCCTGGTTTTCCTGCAGCACGACCTCCTGCCCCTCTTCTCCACCCTGCTGTGGGAGCTGGGCTTCGCGGTCACGCTCTCCCCGCCCACGGGCCGGCGCATCGTGGAGTTGGGCGTGGAGCGCACCCTGGCCGACACCTGCTTCCCGGTGAAGGCTGCCCTGGGCCACGTGCGCTGGCTGCTCGAAGAGGAGGGCCCGGAGGGGGAGGGCGGCCGGCCGGTGTTCCTGCCCAGCCTGGTGGACCTGGCCGAGCCGGACGACCCCTTCGCCTCCTCCCTGGCCTGCCCCCTGACCCAGAGCTTCCCCTACCAGGCCCGGGTGGCGTTCCCGGGCGCGGACATCCTGGCCCCGGTCCTGAACTTCCGGCAGGGCAGGGGGGACATGGCCCGGGAGCTGGCCTCCCGCCTGGCCCGGTTCGGGGTCTCCCGGTCCGAGGCGGCCCGCGCCCTGGCCCGGGCCGAGGCGGCCCAGGCGGCGTTCGCCCGCACGGTCCAGGACAAGGGCCGGGAGGTGCTGGCCGGGCTCACCCAGCGGGCCCTGGTGGTGGTCGGCCGGCCCTACAACGCCTTCGACCCGGGCCTGAACCTGGACCTGCCGCGCAAGGCCGCGGCCCTGGGCGCGCTGTCCCTGCCCCTGGACATGCTGCCCCTGCCCGACGTGTCCCGGGACTGGGGGGGCATGTACTGGCGCTCGGGCCAGCGCATGCTGGCCGCGGCCCGGGCGGTGCGCGAGCACCCGCTGCTCTATCCCCTGGGCCTGGGCAGCTTCTCCTGCGGGCCGGACGCCTTCATCCAGAAGTTCCTGGACCAGGAGCTGGGCGGCCTGCCCGGCCTGTTCCTGGAGATCGACGAGCACAGCGCCGACGCCGGGGCGCTCACCCGGCTGGAGGCCTTCCTGGACAGCGTGGACGGCCAGATCGCGGCCCGGGGCCGGAATCTCCGTCCCGCGTCCGCGGCCCCGCGCCCCCAGGCCCGGTCCTATGCGGGACGCGGCCGGCGGGTGCTGTACCTGCCCCGCATGGCGGACCACGCCTTCGGCCTGGAGGCGGCGTTCCGCGCCTGCGGGGCCGAGGCCGAGGCCCTGCCCGAGACCGATCCCGGGGCCGTGGCCCTGGCCCGGCCCTTCATCTCGGGCAAGGAGTGCTACCCCTTTGCCGTGACCCTGGGGGACATGCTCAGGAAGGTGGCCGAGCCGGGTTTCGCCCCGGGCCGGGCGGCCTTCTTCATGCCGTCGGGCACCGGCCCCTGCCGCTTCGGGCAGTACAACCTGGCCCAGCGCCTGGCGCTGGACGCGGCCGGCTTTCCCGACGTGCCCATCTTCGCGCCGGTGCAGAGCGAGCGGCTGTACCGCGACCTCGGCATGGTGGGCCGGGACTTCCCGCGCCGTTCCTGGGTGGGGGTGGTGGCCTTCGACCTGCTCATCAAGTGCCTGCACGAGCGCCGGCCCCGGGCCACCAACCCGGCCGACGCGGAAGGAGCCTACGGCCGGGCCGTGGAGCGCCTGCGCGCCGCGCTCCTGGAGAAGGACGCCGAGGCCGGGGCCGCGCGGGTGCTGGCCGAGGCCCGGGAGGACTTCGCCGGGGTGGCGCAAAACGGCTCGCCCCGGCCGCGCATCGGCATCGTGGGCGAGATCTTCGTGCGCTCCAACCGGTTCTCCAACGAGGACCTGGTGCGGCGGGTCGAGGCCGCGGGCGGCGAGGCGTGGCTGTCGCCCATCGACGAGTGGATTTACTACGTGAACGCCATGTCCGCCCGCCGCACCCGCCGCCGCCGGGACCTGCGGGGCCTTCTGCGGGTGGCGCTCACCGGCCGGGTGCAGCGCGGCATCGCCCGCAGGCTGGAGCGGCTGTTCGAGGGGTTCCTGCGCAGCATCCACGACCCCGACACCGCGGCCATCCTGGGCAACGCCGCACCCTGGCTGCACGACTCCCTGGAGGGCGAGGCCGTGCTGTCCGTGGGCAAGAGCGTGGACATGGCCCGGCGCGGGGTGTGCGGCATCGTGAGCGCCATGCCCTTCGGGTGCATGCCGGGCACGGTGGTGAACTCGCTCCTGCGGGGCGTGGGCGGCCGGTTCGGCATCCCGGTGGTCAGCCTGGCCTTTGACGGCACCGACTCCCCGGCCAACAGGCTGCACCTGGCGGCCTTCATGGAGCAGGCCAAGGACGTGGCCGCGGCGCGGGCGGAGAGGCAGTGAGCTTATTGAAAAATACCAAGGTATTTTTCCGGGGGGCGGCCTTCATGGAACAGGCCAAGGACGTGGCCGCGGCGCGGGTGGAGAGGCGGTGAGTTTTTATGAAGCATGCCCCGGTGGTTCCGGGCGCCCGCATGGAGCAGGGCCGGGGTTGGGCTGTGGCGCGGGCGCAGTGGTGATGCGTGTGGTCGGGAGATGTCGGGGCGGTTTCCGGGCGCTGGCGGTCCTGCTGCTGGCCCTGGCCTGGGCCTGTCCGGCCCGGGCGCAGGGGCCGTCTTTCGACTGTTCCGGGGTGGCGGCCGGGAGCGTGGAGGCGCTGGTGTGCGCGGACGCGGGCCTGGCAGCGCTGGACCGGGAGCTGGCCGGGGCCTACGCCGAGGCCTTCCACCAGGAGGCCGGGGAGCGGCCGGCGGCCTTCAAGGCCGAGCAGCGCGGCTGGATCAAGGGCCGCAACGGCTGCGCCAAGGGCGCGGGCCAGCGGCAGTGCGTGGCGGACAGCTACCGGCTGCGCATCGCCGAGCTGACCGCGCGCTACGGCCTGATCCCGCCCGTGGGCGAGGCGCGCTTCACCTGCGAGGACGACCCGGGGCGCATGGTCCTGGTCCGCTTCTTCGCCACGGATCCGGGCACCCTGGTGGCCGAGCGCCGGGGCCTTTCCCTGCTCATGTTTTCGGTGCGCAGCGGCAGCGGGGCCCGCTACCAGGGCCGCGGCACGGAGTTCTGGGAGCACCAGGGCGAGGCCCTGGCCGACTGGGGCCACGGCGCGCCGCAGGTGCGCTGCGTCAAGACGCCCTAGCGCGGGAAAAATCCGGGCAGGAAGCAGGGGGCGCGAGGCGGGCCGGTCAGGCTCCTTCGTGCAGGGTGCGGACCTGCTCCACGTAGTGGCCGATCTTCACCTTGTCCCGCTTGTCCAGGGAGGCGAACTGCACCCCCAGGGAGAGGCGGCCGGCCAGGAGCCGGGCGTAGCGCACCAGGCCCGGGGCGAAGACCGCGTCCAGGAAGTCGAAGAGCCGGAAGTTGCAGGCCAGGCCCGCGCCCGGGAGGCACTGGTCGGGGGCCATGGTGTCCCCGGGCTGCAGCACCAGCCGGCAGCCCTCCTCGGACAGGTTGGTGATCAGGGAGTTGCGCTCCGCCCCGTCGCAGTTGACCCGCGAGGGCAAAAAGCAGGGCACCCGGGGAGTGCGGCGCAGTTCGACGTTGCCCACCTCGCCGGGAAAGGCCATGGCCAAGAGGGGCACGGGTTCGGCCACCGCGCCGGCCAGCACGGTCTCGAACCCGCACAGCCCGCAGCGGTGCGGGAAGCGCACCGTGGCCCGGACCTGCGATCCCAGGTGGCCCGGCCCGGACTCCGGGAGCCGGGCCAGCAGCCAGTCCAGGCCCAGGCTGCCCACGAATTCGCTGGTGAACGTCCTGCCCGTGTCCGCGGGCGTGATCTGCAGCATGGTGCCGATGGGAATGTCGAGGCGGCCCCCGGGCAACCGGGGGCAGGTATCCTGATCGGGCAGCGGCCCGCCTTTGGCCTCCGAGGCCGGTCGGTTCTTGGGCATGGTGTCCTCTTGGGCCAAAATCCGCTTTAGAGGGGCGGACCTATGCGCATACTTATAGTATATAGCAAAAGCGTAGCACATGCAACCAACAAAAAAGCCCCGTGGTGTCGATCGGTTGCCTGCGGGATGGCGGCCGCGGCCAGGGCCTATTTGTAGTAGATCTTCAGTTCGTTGGTGTGCTGGGACTTCTGGCCCGGGGTGGGCTGGCCCGCGGTGAGGATCACGGGCTCGCCCGGGGCGAGCTTCGGGCACTCCCGCACGAACGTCTCCACCCGCTCCAGGTGGCGGGGCAGGCTGGTGTCCGTGAGCCGGGGCTTGACCCCCCAGAAGAAGTTCAGGGAGCGCAGCACCCGCCCGTCGCTGGTCAGGCTGTAGATGGCCTGGGATGGCCGGCGGCTGGACATCTGGCGGCCGGTGGCCCCGCTGGTGGAGTGGCACACGATGGCCTTGGCCCCGAGGTGGTCGGCCAGGATGCAGGCGGAGTAGGCCAGGTACTTGACGATGTTCTTCTCCTCGCTGGGCCGGAAGGGGCCGCCCTGGCGTTCCAGGAGGTATTCCTCGGCGTTCTCGGCGATGCCCTGCATGGTGCGCACGGTCTCCACCGGGTACACGCCCACCGCGGTCTCCTCGGAGAGCATCACGCAGTCCGCGCCGTCCAGGATGGCGTTGGCCACGTCCGTGGCCTCGGCCCGGGTGGGCACCGGGTTCTTGACCATGGACAGCAGCATCTGGGTGGCCACGATCACCGCCTTCTGGTGGTGCCGCGCGGCGCGGATGGCCTTCTTCTGGATGATGGGCAGCTCGGCCAGGGACATCTCCACCCCCAGGTCGCCGCGGGCCACCATGATGGCGTCGGACACCTCCAGGATGGCGTCCAGGTTCTCCACCGCGTGCTGGGTCTCGATCTTGGCCACGATGGGAATCCAGGCGCCGTGCTTCTCGATCTCCTGGCGCAGGTCCTTCACGTCCTCCGCGGTCTGCACGAAGGACAGCGCCACCGCGTCCATGCCGATGTCCAGGCCGCCGTGCAGGTCGCGGCGGTCTTTCTCGGTCACCGCGGCCACGGCGATGTGCTTGCCCGGGAAGGCGATGCCCTTGTTGGAGGTCAGGATGCCCGAGTTCTGGGCCTCCATGGTGTAGAGCGTGTCCTTCTCCACCACCCGGGTGACCACGAACTGGAGCATGCCGTCGGACAGGGCCACCCGCATGCCCAGGTCCAGATCCTTCAGGAGTTCGGGCTTGTCCAGGGCGATGTAGGCGCACCCCTCGGACAGGGTGCGCATGGCCGAGGGGCCCAGGGTCACGGCGCAGCCCTTGTGGATGGTCAGCGGCGAGCCCGCCACCTCGCCGATGCGGATCTTGGGGCCGCACAGGTCGCCCATGATGGTGATGGGCACCCCGGCCTCGGCCTCCACCTCGCGGATGAGCTTGACCACCGGCGCGAAGAACGCGGCGTCGGAGTGGGAGAAGTTGAGCCGGAATATGCGCACTCCGTGCTCCACCATGGCCTTCATGGTCTCGCGGTCCATGGAGGCCGGACCCAGCGTGGCGACGATCTTGACCCGCATGACGTGCTCCTGCGGTTGAGGTTCGGACCTTCCTATACCACCACCCGGCCCGGGTTGCCAGGGTCGCGGGGCCGCGGCGGGGAGAAAAATTGCGCCTGCGGCGCAGGAGTGCGGCCCGCGGCTTGGCAGGAAGAACCGGCGACATTTTTGGTGCAACCGGGAAGACAATGGCCATACGTGTATTATACTAATTCAGTATGTATCAAGCGGGGGTGCCCATGTTTAGACTCGCAGCTCTTCGCTTCCTGTTGCGCGCCCTGCGCAACCCGGCCCTGGCCGTGACGCCCAGGGCGGAATCTCCGCCCGCCTCCCCGGCGGCGTTTGCCTGGAGTAGCAGACCGGCCAGCACGTTCCCGGCCGGAAAGGGGGTATCGCCATGTCGCTCGGAATCATGCTGATCCACGCCCTCATGGGCGTCCTGTTCATCCTCGTCAGCGTCTGGCTTTTCGTGGAGATCCTGAACGCCAAACCGGACAACCAGGGCCGCATACGCGCGGCCGCCCTGCTGGCCGCGGCGCTCCTGTGGCTGGCCTACATCTTCGGCGGCTGGTGGTACGTGGCCCACTACGGCGTGGACAAGGCCGTGATCCTCAAGGGACCTTGGCCCTTTGCCCATTCCTTCGTCATGGAGGTCAAGGAACACGTGCTGCTCATGATCGTGCTCCTGGCCACCTACCTGCCTATCGTCGCCGCCACGGACCTGGCCAAGAATCCGACCGCCCGCACCCTGGCCCTGTGGGTGTCCGGGCTCATGATCGGGTTGGGCCTGGCCATGGACGGCGCCGGGGCCATCATCAGCCTGGGGGCCAAGGTCGCGCTCCAGGCACCGATGTAAGGAGGGTACCGCCATGGAAAACGACCGACTCAGCGGAAATGTCTTGGGCTTCGGCCTGTCCCTGGTTGTGACCAGCGCGTTCAGCGCCCTGCTGGTCATCGTCAAGGAGACCAACCAGGGATTGCTCACCTTCATGAAATCCTTCGGCCACCACTGGGTGACCCACGGGGTGGCGAACATCGTGCTGTTCGTGCTCCTGGGGCTGTTGCTGTCCCGCATGAACGAAGGCCGGGGGCCGTCCCTGAACCCCCAGTCCCTGGGCAGGACCGTGGGCTACACGGTCATCCTCTGCTCCCTGGCCATAGCCGGTTTCTACCTCATCGAAGGCTGACGCCCGCCGCTCTCGGCAGGTGCAAACGGCCCGGCGGGAATCCCGCCGGGCCGTTCGCATGTGCGGCCCGGGCCTTTTCCCCGCCCTCGCCCCGAACCCCGTCAACCCCCAATTCGCGTCCCGATGCGTCCTTTTGCGGGCATTTCGCAGGCCCTTTCCGGCAAGGCCGGTTTCCCGGGGCTAGGGTGCCCGGGAAGCGCCCTGCCTCGGGTAACGGGACGGGCGGCACGCCGGGCGGTCCGGCGGCCGTCCGCCCCACCGGGCCGGACGCAAGCCCCGGGAGGCCCGCCGTGCGCATCGTGCCCTTCACGCCGGAACACGCCCAGGCCCTGCGCCTGCGCCAGTTCGACGAGCGCTGCCTGGCCGGGCTTGGTCCGGGCCTGGACCGCGCCGGCCTGTGGCGCTTCTACCACGCGGCCGGCCCGGGATTCACCGCCCTGGCCGAGGGCGAGGTGGTGGCCTGCGGCGGTGTGGTGCTGGCCCGGCCGGGCGAGGGCGAGGGCTGGGCCCTGACCGGGCCGTCGGTGCCCCGGCACGCCCTGTCCTTCCACCGGGCCGTGGCCCGGCTCCTGCCCGCCCTGATGGAGGAATGCGGCCTGGCCAGGGTCACCACCCTGGTCCATGAGCGCCACGCCGTGAGCCGGCGCTGGCTGCGCCGCCTGGGCTTCCGGGAGGAGGGCCGCCCCACCGGCCGCCTGGGCGGGGAAACCTATTACCACTGCGTGAAGGAGAACCCATGGCAGCAGCAGCACCCATGATCGCCATGACCGCCCTGCAGACCGTGCAGGGCATGCAGCAGCAGCGGGCCGCGGCCAAGGCCGCGGACAGGCAGGCCGACGCCATGCAGCAGGCCGCGGCGGCCGAGCGCGCCCAGGCCGAGCGCAACGCCGGCCTGGTCCGCCGGCAGCGGGAGATGGAGAAGAGCCAGGAGCGCCGGGACTACGCCCAGGAGCTGGCCCGCGCCCGGGTGGGCGGGGTATCGGCCGAGTCCCTGCTGGCCAGCGCGGACCGGTTCAGCCTGTCCGCCAGCCAGAAGGACTGGCTCACCGGCCAGCAGGCCCAGGACATCCTGGGTTCCGGCGCGAACCGGGCCGCGGGGTACGCCGGCCAGGCCGCGGAATACGGCGCGGCGGCCAGGAACTCCCGCAAGGGAGTGGGCATGAGCCTGCTCCAGGGCGGGCTGGGCGACCTGTCCAACGCCTCCTCGCTCCCGGGCTTCGGCCTGGACCTGTAGCCGGCTTCGTTCACCCGCACCAGGAGAAGACCCATGCCCACCATCCCCCTGACCCTTCCCGACTCTTTGGACCTGCACACGCCTGCGGCCGGGCCGAGGCCCGGCGGCGCGGCAGAGGCCCTGGACGCGGCCGCGGCCCTGTGGGCCGCCCGGGCGCGGGCCGCGGACCCCCTGGCCGCTCCGCCCGACCCGGCCGGCTTCCCGGACCCGCGGTCCCTGGCCGACGCGCTCCAGGACTGGAGCGACGGCATCCGGGCCGCGGCCGAAGAAGCCCTGGAGGGCCGGCCCCTGGCCCTGGAGGCCTGGCTGGCCTGGTTCGAGGCGGAAATGGAACGCCTGGCCCCGCACCTGGAGCAACAGGCCCTGGCCGCGACGGTGCAGCGGGCCGGCGCGGCCCTGCGCGCTGAGCTGGACGCAGCCTCCAACCGCGCCCTGCATCCGGCCCGGCCGGGGGACGCCGAGGCCGCATCCCGCGACGCCCTGGCGGCCCTGGAGCAGGCCCGGGCCCTGGGCGTGCTGGACGAGGCCGAGGCCGAGCGCGCGGCCCGGAGCCTGGCCGCCCAGGTGCAGGCCGGCCTGGCCGCGGCCCTGGCGGACCAGGACCCTGGCAACTTCCTGAAGGCCCTGGCCGCCGGCGACTTCCCGGCCCTGGGCAAAGCCGGGCAAGAGCGCCTGGCCGGCCGGGCCACGCTACGCCTGGCCCTGGCCGCGGCCCAGGCCGAGCAGGATGCGGCCCGGCAGGCCGAGGACGCCAGGAGGCTTCCGGCCGAGCGCGGCCGGTTCCTGCTGCGCCGGGCCGAGGCCGCGCTCGCGGCTGCCCTGGATGGCGGGGACCCGGCGGCCGTGCAGGACGCGGGCCTGGACCTGGCGGCCCGGCCCGGGTTCGCGGCCCAGGCCCGGGATTTGGCCAACTCCCTGAAACTATTGCCTGCGGCCCGCGCGCTCCTGGCCCGGACCGCGTTCGACCCGCCCGCCATGCGGTTCGCGGCCCTGGAGCAGGCGTCCGCACGCTGGCCCGGCCCCCTGGCCCGGGCGTGCCGCGAGGTCCTGGAGGAGCAGGCCGCGGCCCTGGCCCAGGACCCGGCCGGGTACGTGCGGCCCGAGGCCGAGCGCCGGCTCACGTCCCTGGGCCTGGACCCGCAGGCCGAGCCCGAGGCCCTGCGCCACGCGGTGCTGGACCTCCAGGCCGGGTGCGGGGTGGAAGACCCCCGCGTGCTCTCCCTGGCCGAGAACGCGGCCCTGCGCCAGGAGTGGCGGGGCCGCGACGCGGCCGGCCGGGTGGCGTTCCTGGCCTCCCTGGCCGGGTTCGCCGGGTTCCGGCACCGGGTGGCGGCCGAGGTGTTGGGCGCGCGCGGCCCGGTGCTGCTGCTCGCGGCCGAGAGCCCGGCCCTGTGCCCGGCCGAGAAGGCGGCGGTGCTGGAGGTGGCCTGTGCGCCGGCCCCCGATGGCCCGGTCCCGGAATTCCCGGAGTTGGCGACCCTGGCCGCCTCCGAGCCCCAGGCCGCCCTGGTGCTGGCCGACCTGGCCCACCGCCTGGCCGTGGCGGGCCACGACCCCGGCGACGCCCCCCGCCTCCTGGCCGCCCTGGCTCCCGAGGCCCTGCGCCTCTGGGGCCGCGAGCCGGCTGCGGCCGATCCCACCAACCTTCAACCCGACGAGGAGGCCGCATGACCGTCACCAGCACTTCCAGCCGCATGCCGCCCTATGCGGGCAACGGCAGCGCCACCGCCTTTCCGGTGGACATCCCGTTCCCGGACGCGGACAGCATCCGGGCCATCTTGTGCCGGCCGGGCCAGGCCGACGCGGAGCTGGGCCTGGACACGGACTACACCCTGGCCGGGGCAGGGGACCCGGCGGGCGGGACCCTGACCTTCCCCAAGGCGGGAAGCGCCTACTCCGTCCTGGCCGAGGGCGAGGCCCTGCACATCCTGCGGGTGCTGCCCCTGACCCAGGAGCGGGCCTGGGACAACGTGGACGCCCTGGACGCGGGCCAGATCGAGGCGGGCAACGACCGGCTCACCATGATCGCCCAGCAGCTCCAGGAGCAGATGGACCGCGCGGTGCAGTGGCCGGCCACCGGGGCCGGGGAGACCGACGCCGGGGCCTGGATGGATGCGGCCACCACCGCCCGGGACCAGGCCGTTTCCGCCGGTTCCGCGGCCGAGGCCGCCCGGGCCGTGGCCTTGGCCGCCCAGCAGGCCGCAGAGCTGGCCGAACTCCATGCCGGCGTGTCCGCCGACGCCGCGGACGCGGCCCAGGACGCTGCGGAAACCGCCCGCGACCAGGCCCAGGCCGCCTCCGCCTCTGCCGTGGCGTCCAGCGGTCTGGCAGTGCCTGCCGCAGCCTCGGCCCAGGCCGCGGCCGAGGCTGCGGTTCCAGCCGCCGCAGCAGCCGAGTCCGCCCGCGACGCCGCAGCCTTGTCCGCGGCCGAGGCCGCATCCTGGGCCGCCCTGGCCGGGGCCGTGGTGGGCGACTTCGGCCTTGTCACCGAACCCGAGGGAGAAACCTACGACTATGGAGGACTCGTCTGATGAGCAAGGCAATCCAGCGCAGGCGCGGCACCACCGCGCAGCACGCGGCCTTCGCCGGCCTGGCCGGCGAGGTCACCGTGGACACCGACAAGAAGACCCTGGTGGTGCACGACGGGGCCACCCTGGGCGGCGCGCCCCTGGCCCGCGAGGGCCACGGCCACGCCATCGCGGACACCACCGGCCTGCAAGCCGCCCTGGACGGCAAGCTCGGCGCAACGGCCAAGGCCGCGGACTCCGACAAGCTGGACGGGATGCAGCCGGCCACTGCCGCCACCTCGTCCACCGTGGCCGCGCGCGACGCCAGCGGCGACCTCACGGCAAACGTGTTCCACGGCACGGCCACCGCGGCGCGCTACGCCTAGGAGGGAGCCATGACCGATTCCGGCTCCTTCGACTCCGGGGACCTGGTGTACGGGGCGGACCTGGCGGCGCTGCACGCCCTGGTGGTTTCCACATGCAGCGCGGCCGGGGTCGCCGTCCCGGGCTACGCCTCGTCCGTGTTCGCTTCCGGGAGCGTCTGCGCCACGGCCCACATCAACGACCTGGTGGCCGCGTACCAGCGCGCCTGGGACGCCTCGACCAACAAGCCCGGGACCCGCCAGTCCCAGGTGGTCGCCGGAAACCTGGTGTACGGCGCCCTGTTCCAGAACATGTGGACCCAGCTCAACCAAATGGAGTTCACGCAGGATTGGTCGAATTGGGATGAGGGCGCGGAGGCCGACCTGGCCGACTCCAACACCTTCGTGTGCTTCTTTGAGAACCCCACCACCGGCGGTAATGAAGAAGGGCAAGGGGCCGGCCTGTCCACCGCTGACGCGACTATCACGCAGTACGGGACCATCCCCGGCGTCACCAACGGGTATCGCACCTCTACGTCTTCTCCCGGCCAGTGCTGGTTCCTCTCCACCAACGCAAGGAGCGTGATGGGTGGATGCAGTGCGTGGGCATGGATTCTGAAGATGAAGCTGCACGACCATGTGCGGTTCATGCAGTGGTACTACCCCAGCGAGTTCTCCATCTATTTGGACCGCACCTATCCCGATGGAGGACCGGGTGGTAGCCACGCCCGGTTCGCCATCGGGGCGTCTTACGGGACGCGGCAACTCGTGGGGACGACGGTGAACACCATTCCGCTGGACACGACCCTCTGGCTTGCAGTCTGGTGCGACGGCTCCCTGGTGCGGGCCGGCTTTTCCACCACCCGCCCCACGAAGTTGAGCGACTTTGCGGCCGGCAACCTCATCACCGGAACCGGGGCGACGACCTGGCCGGCTGCTCCGTTCACCGACACCCTTAGCTACTACACCGGGATCGGCCAGACGGATGGGTATTACTGCGGGATGTCCGCATACTACCTCATCATGTCCAAGACCTGCCTCATCGACAACAACGCCTAACAAGGAGAGACACCATGGCCATCACCTGCGCCCTGACCCTGAACACCTATGGCGGCCTTTCCGTGCCGGGAGCTTACATCCGGGTGAATTCCGCCGAGACCTTCAAGTCCAACGTGCAGCCCGATCCGGAGCAGCCTCGCGATGAGCGGCAGTTCGTGCGGTACAACGCCGAGACCTACCTCGACGCCGCGGCCCGGGCCGCAGCCAGGAGCCCCCTGGACCGCGGCTCCGCGGTCTTCGAGTGGGACCTGGCCGAGCCCAATGTCCTGGCCGCCTGCTACGCCCACCTCAAGGCCCAGGACGCCTACGCCGCGGCCACGGACTGCTAGCCACCCCAGCCCTTCCCCCGGGCCGTTTCGGCTCGCCCCCCGGCCCGCCCGGCTCACCCCGGGCGGGCCGCCTTGCGCCTACTCGAAGGGCCGGCCGAAATAGGTGAGCACCCACAGGGCCAGGAGGTAGAAGCTGAGCAGCGACTGCACCCCGGCCACCGTCCGCACCCAGCCCGTGGCCTGTAGCGCATACTCCCGCGGCTGGATGCGCGCGATCCAGTTGCCCACGTTGATTTCCCTGAAGCCCAGGTTGAAGCTGGAGAGTAGGCTGAAATACGCGGCCCAGGGCATGGCCTGCCAGAAAGAGCGCCGTAGCCGCAGCGGCCGCTTCTCGCCCAGGTCCTGGCGCACCCGCTTCTCGGACCAGGCCCGGTATACGCCGTCCCCTCCCGCGGCCCGCAGCCTGGCCAGCCAGAAGGCCGGGACCGCGATGCAGAAGGCGACCACCAGCGTCAGGCACAGCACCGGAAAATCACGGTTCACTCCAAAGTAGACGGGGAGGGTGAAGAGTCCTGCCGCGATCAGGCCCGGGATGATTGACACGACAAGAGCTTCGAAGCGCTGGGGCGGGGGGAGTTGCCTCGGTTCCGGCTGGGGCTTGCCACGGCGCTGGCGGCAGTCTCCCCGGCTGCCTGCCCTCCACAGGACCAGCCAGTAGGCCAGGATCAGGATGCAGAATACGAGGGTTGCCATGGCCCCGGGGCGGGGCCAGTCCGGCCGCTGGGCTAGATAATATGCAGCGCTGAAGAGGAGCGCGCCGGCCAGGGTCGCGGCCGCGGCCAGGATCAGGGCCATGAACACGGCTGCTTGTGGCTGCTCCGGCTCCTGCGTTTTCTTGTTCCTTGATACGTTATCATCCTGGCTCATGTCCTTCCGTCGCCACAGGGCCGCCCAGTAGATGGGAATGAAAGCCAGGAACATGCTCAACAGGAGCCACAACGGCCGGCCCGGGTACATGCCGTAGGCGCTGGGCCAGTCGAAGAGCACGGTCTTGAACCACCGCTCCGGCAGGTCCGCCGCCGCGGTCCGAGCCCGCTCGATGGCGTACGTCACCTCCCGTTCCGACTCCCGCAACCCCGCCGCGCGCAGGGCGTTGCGGAGCTGGATGGGGCCGGAGAGAAAAGAGGCGTTGCAGACCAAGGTGGATAGGCCCTTGACTTCACCGAGGTAGTCCTTGTTCGGTATCCCGATGGGTGCATAGATAGCGCCGTTAAGGCTTGCATCGTAGAGCTTGGCGTTGCGGATGTTCGTGAAGACCAGGCTTGCATTGTCCAAACGCGTTGAAGACAAATCTGCGTTACTGAGATTGCTTCTGTCTAGGATGACTCCGGACAATGTGGCCTTGTGCATGTTGGTTCCCGGCAATTGGGCGGAATTGATTTCACTCCCGGTCATGTTGGCGTTGAAAAGATTGGCTCCGTTCAGGGTGGCGTTCCATAAGTTGCAACCGGGCAGGTATGCGCTCGAAAGGTCAGCTCCGGTCAATATGGCATTCCATAAATTCGCCCTTCGAAGGTTGGCGTGTCTAAGGTCAGCCCCGGATAGAACAACGTCTTCAAGGTTGGCAGCGGTCATGTTGGCTTGGTAAAGCTTGGCAGCGGTCATGTTGGCGCATCTGAGTCTAGCCCCGGAGAGAAGAGACCGTTGCAGGGATGTTTCGGACAGGTCCGCATGCTCCAGAATGGCGCTGGTTAAATCTGCATAGAGGAGATGGGCTCCGGACAAATCGGCTTCTGTAAGATCTGCCCCCCTCAGGTTGGCGTTCCAGAGTTGCGCGCCGGACATGGTGGCGTTACGGAGTTTGGCCTGGATCATGACGGCGTTGGCAAGATTCGCCTCGGTCATATTGGCGTTGTGAAGCATGGCGCCGGACAAGATGGCCTTCGAGAGGGTTGCGTAGGCCAAGTCGGCGTTTTTGAGATTCGCCTGCATCAAGACGGAGTTTTGAAGGTCTGCTCCGAATAAGATGGCTCTGCTCAACTCGGCCCATGCCAGGCGGGCATGGGCCAGCGTAGCATTTTTCAGGTGCGCACCGGATAAATCAATCCACCATGCGCAGGTACTTTTGAATTCGTTTTCTTTTTTTTCTATATTTCTAGCATCCCATAAGCATCCTACTGTCTTCATTTCAGATTTTTCAAGCCATTTATTGTAGCAATCATGCAATTTTTTGTAGGAATAATAGACGTTTAAATAATAATTACGGATGCATTCTGTGTCCATAGCATATTCATGACGCTTCACCATCTTGGAGAGTTCATCGCTGGAGAGGGCCGTTCCATTGCAATAACGCAACCCTTCCTCCACCCCGGTTGCGGTTGCGATGCTGGGCAGAGCCCAGGCGAACAGAATGAAACAGACCGGGATGGTCCAGAAGACAGGAAGACAACGACAGGCGGCCATATGTACTTCCGGGGTTGGGGGAACCCGCCGGTTTCGCTGGCGTATGGTCGGGGGGGCGGGCTGATATTATCTGCATATCAGATATGCACGGATACGGCTTAGGGGTCAACCCTCCGTGCCCTCCGCCGGCCTCTGGCCGGGCAGGGCCAGGGCGGGCCCGGTGCCGGGGTGTCCTCGCCTGGTCCTAGCGGGCGTTCCCGATCTCTTCCTGGAGCACGGTGTAGCCCGCGATCACGCCGGGGATGCCGGTGTAGCGCACCAGCGCGGCGTGGCCGCTCAGGATGGCGAAGGAGCCGAATTCGGCCAGGGCGTCGAAACGCTGGCCCGAGAGCGCGGCCATGACCAGGTCCTGCCGCCGGGTGTGCGCGACGCCTGGCGCGGCGATGGGCAGCACGTGCCAGCGGGCCGCGAGCCGTCGCCGCGTCTCGCTGTAGTACCACCAGTCCACCGGATGCCGGACCCTGCTCCGGATGGTCCCCAGCGCTCGCCCCACCCAGCTCACCCGGGGTTCGTCGCTGTCCCGGCAGATGGCCAGGGCGTGCACCGCAATGTCCCCATAGCCGTCGAAGTCGAGAAACTGCTGGAACTGCTCCATGCCGGCCAGCAGGGAGCCGCCGCTCTGGCAGTAGTCGATGAGCAGGATGCGAAGTCGGGGCGGGCGGGCCGGGATGAAGCGCCGGAAATGGAGGAAGAGGGTCAGTTGCTGCAAGGCGGTGAGGCGCGCGTTGGGGTTGCCGAAGATATCCACCTGCAGTTCGTCGGTGACGGACCACTCCACGTTGCGCGGCCGGAAGCTGGACAGGGGAATGCTGAGGCAGCGCACCCGGATGCTCTGGAAATAGGCCATCAGCGGGGCCGGGCTGCGGCCCAGGCCCACGTAGAGGTAGACGTGCGGGGGATAGGCGTGGAGGATCCGGTCGCCCAGGTCCCGGATTCCGCGCAGGAGCTCGGTCTGCTCCACGTACATGGCCAGGTGTTCGAGAAAGGCGTCCTGGCGTAGGAATCCGTAGGTCTGCTCCCAGTTGGCCAGGAACAGGGGGAGAATGGCGAGGGTGGACGGATCGCCGGGCAGGTCCCTCCCGCCCTGGCGCAGCCAGCGCCGGATCCCCGCTATATTCATCACCTTGGTTTCAAGGAGAAAGCGAACCTTCACCGGCATGCTGCACCCTGCCCGTCAATCGTTTGAAACAGTATGCAAATCAGCAATAATAGCAGGTCGGATATCATGGCATCCAAGAAATGTGAAAAACTTTTTCATCGACAGGGATGGTTTGTCCGCCGGCGTTCCGACGCCCCTCTTGCCCCCCCGGCCTGCCGCCGGGTATAACGCCGCAGCATGTGTGCGTTCCTCTCCAGGCGCGGCCTGGTTCTTTGGCTCTGTGTGGCGGCGTTGCTGGCCGTGGCCGGGTGCGCCCGGCGGGCGGTGGAGACCGCTCCGGCCTCTGCGCCCGCTGTTGCGGCGCGGGAGGAGGCCGAGATGGAGGCCGAGGCCCCGGAGCCTGGCGCGTCCCTGCCCGACCTCAACCCCTTTGCCCGGCGCGGCAAGGACGCCTACGAGGCCAAGCACTACGCCCAGGCCGAGGCCGACTTCACCCGCGCCCTGCGCCTGGACCCCGGCGACTCCCGCAGCCTGTTCTACCGCGGCCAAGTCTTGCTGCGCCTGGGCCGTGCGTCCGAGGCCCTGGAGGACTTCATCCGCCTGGCCCGGCTGCGGCCCCGCTTCGCGGGCGCGCGCTACCATCAGGCCGAGGCCCTGGTCGAACTGGGCCGGCTGGAGGAGGCGGTGGCGGGCTACACCGCGGCCCTGGGCCTGGCCCCGGGCAACTCCCGCGCCCTCAGGGCCCGCGCCGCGGCCCTGGCCCGCCTGGGCGTGCTGGACCAGGCCGTGGACGACCTGGACCTTGTCCTGTCCAGGAATCCCGCGGACCTGGCCGCCCTGGTCCAGCGGGCCGACGCGCGCCAGGCCCAGAACCTGCCCGGCCTGGCCGAGGCCGACCTCAGCGCGGCCCTGGCCCTGGCCCCGGAGCGGGCCGACCTGCTGCTGGCCCGGGGCAAGCTGCGCCGCGCCCAGCGGCTCCCCGGGGCCGAGGGCGACCTGTCCCGGGCCATCGAGCTGGCCCCGGACCCGGCCGAGGCCCTGCGCCAGCGCGCGGCCCTGCGCCTGGACCAGGACCGGCCCGCCGAGGCCGCCCGGGACCTGGACGCCCTGGTGGGCCTCACCCCGGCCGACCCCCTGTCCCTGGTCCTGCGCGCGGTGGCCAGGTCCGCGGCCGGGGACCCGGACGGCGCGCTGGCCGACTACTCCGCGGCCCTGGCCCTGGACCCCCGCCTGGCCGTGGCCCTGGCCGGCCGCGGCCGGCTGCTTCTGACCCAAGGCAGCCTGCCCGAGGCTGCGGCGGACTTCGGCGCGGCCCTGCGCCTGGACCCGGCCAACCCCCAGGCCCTGCTCGGCCGCGGCCAGTCCCTGGCCGGCCTGGGCTTCCTGGAGCAGGCCGAGGCCGACCTCGGCGCGGCCCTGGCCCTGGATCCCGGCCTGGACGAGGCGTCGTGCGCCCGCGGCCTGCTGCGCCATGCCGCAGGCCGCCCTGCCGACGCCCTGCCCGACCTGGAGCGCTGCCTGGCCGCCGCACCTCGGCATCACGACGCGGCCCTGGCCCGGGCCCAGGCCCTGCTGCGCCTGGGCCGGCCCGGGGACGCCCTGGCCGCGGCCGAACGCCTGGCCCAGGCCATGGGCGTGGACTCGGGCAGCGCGGCCTTCCACCAGGCCCTGGCCCGCGCCCTGGCCCTGAACCCCGCGGCCGACGCCGCGATAGCCCGCCTGGCCCTCGCCCACGCCCGCCACGGGCTGGAGCTGGACGGCCCCACCGCCCCGGCCCTGGACGCCCTGGCCGCGGCCCTGGCCCGCGCCGGCAACTACGCCGAGGCGAGGAACGCCCAGCGCCAGGCCCTGGCCAAGCTCCGGGGCCCGCAGCGCGAATCCCTGCTGGCGGCGTACAAGGCCCGCCTGGCCCGCTACCTGAAGAACCTGCCGGCGGACGAGTAGGGCGGCAGCAAACGCAACGGCCCGGCAGGTCTTCCCGCCGGGCCGCGTCATGTCAGCCGTTGCAGGCTCAGTCGATGTGCTTGAAGCAGTGCTCCACGTGGGCCGGGTCCATGGGGCGGCAGGCCAGGCTCGCCAGCACGCAGACCGCCAGGGACAGGGGCAGGGCCACCACGTTGGGGTCCACCCATTGCAGGAGCCACACCCAGGAGCCCTTTTCCGCGCCGGCCACCAGGGTGGGGGAGCCGAAGATCGCCTGGCACAGGCCCAGGGACGCCGCCTCCTTCTCGTGCACGAAGAGCAGCCAGAACATGGAGGCCGCGAACCCGGCCAGCATGGAGGCCACCGCCCCGGGCCGGTTCACCCGCTTCCAGTACAGGCCCAGCAGGTACGCGGGCATGAAGGCCGCGGCGCACAGGCCGAAGAAGAAGGCGGTGGCCCGGGCGATGATGCTCCCGGGCAGGTACCAGGACCAGATGAGGGTGAGCACGATGGTGGCGGCCACGCCCAACTGGGTGATCTTGAAGGTCCCGCCCTTGCCGTCCTTGAACCACCGCGTGGCGCGCACGAAGAAGTCGTGCCCCAGCGAGGTGCCGCCCACGTGGTACTGGGCCGAGATGGTGGACATGGCCGCCGCGAACATGGCCATGAGGAACAGGGTGGAGAACCAGGGCGGCATCACGGACTCGATGTAGATGGGCATCACCTTGTCGAAGTTGCCGCCCGCCATCTCCAGGGACAGCTTGCCGAACTCCTGGTGGAACACCGCGTTGGACAGCGCGCCCACGGCGTAGGACACGCCCACCATGAGCAGGATGAACACCCCGCCGTAGACCACGGCGCGGTTGAGCTCCCGGTCGCTGGGCACGGTCATGAACCGCACCGCGAGCTGCGGCTGGGCCAGCACCCCGATGCCCACCCCGTAGACGATGGTGGTGTAGATGGTGAGCCCGATGGGCGAGGCCAGGGCCGTGCCCTGGGTCCACCCGACCATGCCCCCGGCCCGGAGCTTGTCCGGCACCAGGGAGGCCATGCCGGTGAGGGCCTGGTGCGCGTCGATGACGCCGCCCAGCTTGGTGTACGTGACCCAGGCCAGGATGAGCATCATGCCCATCATGATGAAGCCCTGGAACGCGTCGGTGTACATCACCGCCTTGAGTCCGCCGGTGATGACGTAGAGCGCCAGGATCAGGGTGAACCCGAGCAGGGCCAGGTTGTAGTCCACGCCCAGGGACACCTCCACCATGCGGGCGATGCCGATGAGCACCGCCGCGGCGTAGACCGGGATGAACAGGAAGATCACCAGGGCCGCGAACCCGTGCATGAACCGGGAGCGGTAGCGCCGGCCCAACAGTTCCGGGAAGGTGTGGCTGTCCAGGGCCAGGCCCATGCGCCGCACCCGCTTGCCGATGACCGCCATGGCCAGGAAGATGCCCACCGCGATGTTGGCGAAGGTCAGCCACATGAGCGGGAACCCGAAGGCCCCGGCCACCCCGCCGAACCCGATGATGGCCGAGGTGGAGATGAAGGTCGCGCCGTAGGACAGGGACATGACCATGGCCCGCATCTTGCGGCCGGCCAGCAGGTAGTCGGTGGCCTCCTTGGTCTGTTTCCAGCCCAGGAAGCCCAGGTAGAAGACCACGCCCAGGTAGGCCAGGATGGTGAGGTACTTGACGGTCACGGCCGCGCCTCCCCGCCTCCGCGCTTGGGCCGGGCCCGGCGGTGGCGCTTGCGCTCCTCGGCCCCCTCGTCCTCGCCCCCCTTGTTCCAGTTCAGCGCGCCCCAGACCACGCAGAACACCGCGGACAGGATGCTCAGCCAGTAGGCCAGAGCCATCTCCCCGCTGCCCATGCCCAGCATGAAGAAGTCCGCCACGATGCCCTCCATCCGGTTGAAATCACACGTTCCCCGCTCTTAGGCCGGGGTGGGGGGGGTGTCAAGGCGGGGGCGGCCCTGGGGCCGCCCCTCTTTCATTTTTCGTTCAAAACCCTTCCCCCCCGGAGACGTTGAAAAAAAGCCTCTAGGCCTGTAGTATCCACGGCCGGAGGAAGGGATGCGCGTTTCACGGCTCTTCAAGAAGACCCTGCTCTTCATGGTGGTGGTCTTCGGCATCCTGGCGGCTGCCAGCGCCGGGGTTTCGGCGCTCACCCTGCACCATCGGCTCACCGAGGAGTTCCGCAGCAAGGCGGTGGCCATGGTGCGCAGCATCGCCGGCTCCGGGGTGGACACCTTCCTGTCCCGGGACGCGGCCACCCTCCAGGCCATGCTGGACCAGTACGCGGAGATCGGCGGGGTGGCCTACGCCGTGGCCATGGACTCCGACGGCCGCATCCTGGCGCACACCTTCTCCCCGCAGATTCCCCCGGCCGAGTCCGAAGAACTCCTCGCGCTGCCGGTGAGGCTGCGCAATTCCCCGGAAATCCAGGTGGACCGCCTGCCCGAGAGGCAGATCCTGCGGGTCTCCGCCCCGGTGCTGGCTGGGCATGCCGGGTACGTGGCCATCGGCATGGACCTGGGCCTGGTGCGGCGCCACACCCTGCGCGCGGTGCTGGAGCACCAGATGGTCACCCTGGCGGTGTTCCTGGCCTGCGTGGCCGCGGCCTGGGTGTTCATGGGCAACATCTCCCGGCCCCTGCAGGCGCTGACCGCCTACGCCCGCCGGGTGCGCGAGCACGACTTCTCCGGGGCCATCAACTACTACAGCGACGACGAGGTGGGCGAACTGGCCCAGGCCTTCACCTCCACGGCCCAGGAACTGGCCGGGCTCATCACCGGCCTGGAGCAGCGGGTGGCCAACGCCACCGACGAGCTGCACGGGGCCCTGGCCTACCTTTCGGCCATCATCAACAACCTGGCGGACGGGCTCATCGTGGCCGAGCGCGACGGCACCGTGGTCCAGGTGAACGCGGCGCTGCTGGAGATGCTGGGGGCCTCCTCCCGGGACGTGCTGGAGACCCGGCTGGAGGGCCTGCTGGGCATGGGCGTGGACCGGCTCCTGGCCGATGCCGGCCTGGATTCCTGCGCCCTGCCCGAGCCGGGCGGGCCGGCCCTGTGCCCGGAGGGGGGGCACACCCTGCAACTGGTGGCCCGGCGCAGGGACGGCAGCGTGTTCCCGGCCGAGGTCTCCCTGGCGGTGGTGAACCTGCAGGGCGACGTGAACATCCTCGCCATCGTGCGCGACATCACCCCGCGCAAGCAGGTGGAGATCGCATTGCGGGAGGCCCGGGACGAGATGGAGCAGCGGGTGCAGGAGCGCACCGCCGAGCTGTCCGCGGCCAACAAGCGCCTCACTTGCGAGGTGGACGAGCGCCAGGCCGCGGAGCGCGCCCTGCGCAAGGCCGAGCTCAAGTACCGAGGGCTGTTCGAGAACGCCATCGAGGGCATCTTCCAGGCCGACCCCGACGGCACCATCACCGACGCCAACCCGGCCCTGGCCCGCATCTTCGGCTACGAGACCGCCGAGGCGTTCATGGCCTCGCTCAACGACGAGAACGTGACCATGTTCGACGAGGGCGGCCGCGACCGGGAGTTCCGCAGCCTGCTCCTGGCCCAGGGCGAGGTGCTGGACTTCGAGTCCCAGGTCTGCCGCAAGGACGACCGCATCATCTGGATATCCCAGAACGCCCGGGCGGTGCGCGACGAGGCGGGCGAGGTGCTCTTCTACGAGGGGTCCATCGAGGACATCACCGCGCGCAAGGAGGCCCAGGACCGCCTGGCCTACCAGGCCTACCACGACCCCCTGACCGCCCTGCCCAACCGCACCCTGTTCCTGGACCACCTGACCATGGCCATGCGCCGCCGGGAGCGCCGCAAGGACTACATCTTCGCGGTGCTCTACCTGGACCTGGACCGGTTCAAGGTCATCAACGACAGCCTGGGCCACGCCATCGGCGACGAGTTGCTCAAGACCGTGGCCGAGCGGCTCCTCATCTGCGTGCGCGACGTGGACACCGTGGCCCGCTTCGGGGGCGACGAGTTCGCGGTGCTCCTGGAGGACCTCTCCGTCCCGCGCGAGGCCATCAAGATCGCCAAGCGCATCCTGGACGACATCGGCCGGCCCTACGACCTGTCCGGCTACGAGGTGCGCACCTCGGCCTCCATCGGCATCGTGCTCATCACCGAGGGGTACGAGACCTCGGAACTCATCCTGCGCGACGCGGACACCGCCATGTACAAGGCCAAGGAGCAGGGCAAGGCCCGCTTCAAGGTCTTCAACCAGAAGATGCACGACCAGGCCATGCACCTGCTGGAGTTGGAGAGCGACCTGCGCAAGGCCCTGGAGCTGGACCAGTTCGTCATGTACTACCAGCCCATCATCGACCTGCCCTCGGGCGGGCTGGCCGGGTTCGAGGCCCTGGTGCGCTGGCGGCATCCCCAGCTCGGGCTGGTGGGGCCCATGGAGTTCATCCCCCTGGCCGAGGACACCGGGCTCATCTTCGGGCTGGGCGAGTGGGTGTTCCGCACGGTGTGCGCCCAGGTGAGCGCCTGGGGCCGGGCGTTCGGCAGCGGCAAGACGCCCCACGTGGCGGTGAACCTCTCGCCCAAGCAGTTCATGCAGCCCAACCTGGTGCAGGTCATGCAGCAGATCGTGGAGCAGAGCGGGGCGGCCCCGGAAAAGCTCAAGGTGGAGATCACCGAGACCGTGCTCATGGACAACGCCGAGGCCGCGGTGGAGATGCTCACCAAGCTGCGCCACCTGGGCCTGCGCCTGTCCATCGACGACTTCGGCACCGGGTATTCGTCCCTGTCCTATCTGCAGCGGTTCCCGGTGGACATCCTCAAGATCGACCGCAGCTTCATCCGCGTGTTCGGGCTGGAGCGGGAGAGCCAGGTCATGGTGCGCTCCATCCTGAGCCTGGCCCGCAACCTGAACCTCAAGGTGGTGGCCGAGGGCGTGGACCAGCAGGTGCAGTGCGGGCTTCTGCGCGACCTGGGCTGCGACTTCGCCCAGGGCTTCCTCTATTCCCGGCCGGTCCCCCTGGACCAGGCCGAGGCCCTCATCCGCGACGACTCCCCCCTGCGGGTCTGCCGGCAGGACTAGCCGGTCAGTTCCCGGCCAGGGCCTGGCGCAAGGCGTCGGCGGCCGGGTCGGGGCGGGGCGGCAGGGCGGCGATGGCCGCGGGCGCGAGCAGGGCCTGGTGGTACTGGGCGTTGTAGGAGGTCTGGACCTTGAGGGCCACGCCGTCCAGGGACACCCCGCCGAACAGGCCGTCCGAGGTGCTGAAGGCCAGGGTCTTGCCGGACAGGCTCCCGGTGTCCGCGCCCGCGGACACGTCCAGGTTGCCCAGCACGAGGCCGCCCTCCAGGGCCGCGTCCAGGCCGGCTTCCAGCACGCCCTGCACGACCTTGTCCGTGAGGAAGGCGAGCACCAGCCGGGTGCGGCGGATCCCGCCCTGCGCGCCCCAGCCCGCCTGGGACATGGTGTAGAACACGGGCTCGCCGAAGCCGCCGTCCGGCTGGCGCACCAGGAGCACCGCCGGGCCGCCCCCGCCGGCCATCACCAGGCCCAGCTTGAACAGGTCCGGGGCCACCAGGGCCGCGCGGCAGCGGGCCAGGGCCGCGTCGAGCCGATCCCCCTGCGGCCCGGCCCGCAGGTCCCGCACCGCCTGCGCGGCCAGGGCCAGCACCTCCCGCGGCTGGTCCGCCAGCCGCTCCCCGGTGGCCTCCCGCTGCAAGGCGGTGCAGGCGGGCAGGATGAGGAGAAGAAAGAAGAGGAGGGTGGTCCCTGCCTGGATGTTGGATGTGGTTCGCGCGGTGCCGTTCATCTGCTTCCCTCCGCTGCCGCCCGCGTCCGTGGGCCGCGGCCGGAGCCGGTTTCCCCGGAGCGCCGGGGCACAGGGCTGTGCCTGCCGCCACCCCTCCGGGGGTGCGCCCCCTGGGGGGGCGGTGCATTCTCGCCGCGCCGGCCGGCCCCGGGCTACGGCCCGGTCTGCTCGAAGCCCAAGCTCGCGACCCTCCCGTGGAACTGGCGGGGGTCGGTCTCCAGGATGGAGGCCAGGGCGCGGGCGGGCACCACGGGGTCGAGCAACTCGCCGCGCTCCTTCCAGGGCAAAAACACCTGCTGCAGCCGCTTGGCCCCGCCGCCCTTGGCGTTGCGCGCCTCCTCCTGCATCGCCGTGTCCACCACGCCCGGCCGGAAGGCGAAGGTGGTGATGGCCGGGGCCTCCAGGGCCAGCTGCCGGACCAGGTGCTCCTCCGCGGCCTTGGCCGCGCAGTAGGCCGCAATGCCGGGCTGGGCGATCTCCGCCGCGCCCGAGCCGAAGAGCACGAACACCCCGCGGCCGCGCCTGAGCAGCGCCGGGAACGCGTGCCGCGCCAGGCGGTGCACCGCGGCCACCGCGGCCTCGAACACCTCGTCGAAATGCTTGGCCGGCAGCTCCCAGAAGTGCGGCCCGGGCCGCAGCACCCCGGCCACGTGCACCACCCCGGCGAAGTCCTCGCCCGCGTTGGCCAGGGCGGTCTCCACCAGCATGCGCGCCACCGCGTCCTTGCCCGCGCTGCCCGGCACCATGGCAACGTCCTTGCCGCCCGCCTCGGCCGCCGCCCTTGCCGCCTCGGCCAGGGCCTCGGGGTCGCGGCCGTTCAGCACCAGCCCGGCCCCGCGCCGGGCCAGCTCCACGGCCAGGGCGCGGCCTATGCCGCGCGAGGCCCCGGTCACGATGTAGGTTTCATTTGCCAGCCCGCTCATGTATACCTCGCAGGTCGATTACGGAACGATCACCCGCCGGGGCGGGACCTTTCGCCACCCCAGCACTACCATACGCGGAGCCGAATATCCATGCACCTTCACGGTTTCACCCTGTTTGACGAACGCGAGATCCCCGAACTGCCCGCCCGGGCCCGGCTGTGGCGGCACGACGCCACCGGCGCGGAGCTCATCTCGGTCCTGAACAGCGACGAGAACAAGGTGTTCTCGGCCAATTTCCGCACCCCGCCCCGGGACTCCACCGGCGTGGCCCACATCCTGGAGCACTCGGTGCTCTGCGGCTCCACGCGCTTCCCGGTCAAGGAGCCCTTCGTGGAGCTGATCAAGGGCTCGCTCAACACCTTTGTCAACGCCTTCACCTACCCGGACCGCACCTGCTACCCGGTGGCCTCCTGCCACCTGGGCGACCTGCGCAACCTCATCCAGGTCTACCTGGACGCGGTGTTCCACCCCCTGATCCCGGAGCACGTCTTCGCCCAGGAGGGCTGGCACTGGGAGCTGGAGCAGGGCCGGCTGTCCCGCAAGGGCGTGGTCTACAACGAGATGAAGGGCGCGTACTCCTCGCCCGAAGGCCTGCTCTCGGAGCTGTCCCAGCAGAGCCTGTTCCCGGACACCACCTACGGCCTGGACTCGGGCGGCCACCCGGACCGCATCCCGGACCTGACCTACGCCGCGTTCAAGGAGTTCCACGCCCGGTTCTACCACCCCTCCAACTGCCGGTTCTGGTTCTACGGCAACGACCCCGAGCCCGAGCGGCTGGCCATCCTGGAGGCGGCCCTGGCCGGGTTCGCGGCCGCGTCCGTGGACTCGGAGATCGGGGTGCAGGCCCCCTTTGCCGCGCCCCGGGAGCGGCGGGAGCGCTTCGCCGCCGGGCCGGACGCCCATGGCATGTTCACCGTGAACTGGCTGCTGCCCCAGGTGGTGGACCAGGAGGCCGCGCTCGGGTTCGAGATGCTGGAGCACGTGCTCACCGGCCTGCCCACCTCGCCCCTGCGCCTGGCCCTGCTGGAATCCGGCCTGGGCGAGGACCTGGCCGGCACGGGCCTGGAGGACGAGCTCCGGCAGATGTACTTCTCTTGCGGGCTCAAGGGCTGCGACCCCGCGGACGCGCCCGAGGCCATACAGATCATGCAGGAGGTGCTGGAGCGCATGGCCGCCGAGGGGCCCAGCCCGGCCGAGGTGGAGGCCGCGCTCAACACCGTGGAGTTCGACCTGCGCGAGAACAACACCGGCCGCTTCCCGCGCGGCCTGTCGCTCATGCTGCGGGCCATGCCCGCCTGGATCTACGGCGGCGACCCGCTGGCCGCCCTGGGCTTCGCGGACAGCCTGTCCCGCATCAAGGCGCGGCTGGCCGCGGGCGAGCCGCTCTTCGCCAACCTGGTGAAAGAGCACCTGGTGGACAACCCGCACCGGGTGACCCTGGTGCTCTCGCCCGACCCGGACCTGGACGAGACGCGCGAGGCCGCGGAGCGCCAGGCCCTGGACGCGGCCCTGGCCGCCATGTCCCCGGCCGAGCAGCAGGCCGTGGCCGAGAGCGCGGCCGAGCTGGCCCGGCTCCAGGCCGCGCCCGACGACCCCGCGGCCCTGGCCGCCATCCCCCGCCTGACCCTGGCGGACATGCCCCGCTCCGAGCAGCCCATCCCGGCCGAGGCCAGGCCGGGCGCGGCCGACCTGCTGCTCTTCCACGACCTGGACTGCGCGGGCATCGTGTACCTGGACCTGGGCTTCGACCTGGCGCCCGTGCCCCTGCGGCTGCTGCCGCTGGTGCCGCTCTTCGGCCGGGCGCTCACCGAGATGGGCACCAGGCGCACGCCCTTCGAGGAGTTGTCCCTGCGCATCGCCAGCACCACCGGCGGCATCGACGCCGACCCCCTGGCCACCGGCGTGCTGGGCCGGGACGCCCGGCCGGCCGGGGCCCTGGTGCGGCTCTTCGTGCACGCCAAGGCCGTGGCCGGGCGCACCCAGGACATGCTGGACATCCTGGCCGAGGTGCTGGCCGAGACCGACTTCTCGGACCAGGAGCGGTTCGGGCTCATGGTGCTGGAGGACAAGGCCCGCATGGAGCACGGCCTGATCCCGGGCGGGCACCGGGTGGTCATGACCCGGCTGCGCGCGGGCCACAACCCCGCGGGCCTGGCTGCCGAGCACCTGGGCGGCGTGGCCGCGCTGCTCGCCATGCGCGAGCTGTCGCGCCGGGTGGAGAGGGACTGGGACGGCGTGCTGGCCGACCTGGAGACCCTGCGCTCCCTGATCGTGACCCGGGCCGGGCTGGTGGCCAACGTCACCGCCCAGGCCAAGGATTTGGCGGGCTTCGAGCCGCGCCTGGCAACGTTCCTGGATGGCCTGCCCAACGCGGCGCACCCGGCCGCGGCCTGGGAGATGGGCAAAAGTCCCCGGGCCGAGGGCCTCACCGCGCCCAGCATGGTGAACTACGTGGGCCAGGTGCTGGACCTGCCCGCCACGGGCTGGGACTTCCACGGCTCCACCCTGGCGCTCACCAACCTGGCGCGCACCGGCCACCTGTGGGAGAAGGTCCGGGTGCAGGGCGGGGCCTACGGCGCGTTCTGCACCTACGACCGCTTCACCGGGGCCATGAGCTTCGCGTCCTACCGCGACCCCAACCTGTCCCGAACCCTGGACGCCTTTGCCGCCACCGCGGATTTCCTGCGCTCCGGCGCGATCTCCGGGGAGGAGCTGGAAAAGGGCGTCATCGGCGCCATCGGCGATCTGGACGCGCACCTGCTCCCGGACGCGAAAGGCTTCGCCTCCCTCATCCGGAAGCTGGCCGGCGACACCGCCGAGAACCGCCAACGCCTGCGCGACGAACTCCTCACCGCCGGCCCCACCCACGCCGCCGCCCTGGCCGACGCCATGCAGGCGGCCCTGCCCCAGGCGCGCATGGCCGTGCTCGGCTCCCGCAAGGGCATCGAGGAGTCGGGGTTGGGGTTCGAGGTGACGGAGGTGATGGGGTAGGGCAACTCCCGCCAGGTCTGGCCGGCGCATGCTTACACTACATTTGTTGACTAGAGGATAAATGTTGTGTAAATTTTCCGCATGGCGCTGAACCAGGTCATCGAGGAATCCCTGGCCACCCTGGCCCGCCGGAAGAAGCGGCTGATCGCGGAAAAACTCACCCTGCCCGCCGGGACCATCGTGTGCCGGCGGATCGGCGGACAGGAGTACGTGTACCGCAACCGGCGCGACGGCAAGGTTGTGCGCACGGCGTATCTGGGCAGGCAATCCGACGCAGCGGCCAAGGCGGCCGTCGCCCAGGGCAAGCGCCGGCGCATCGTGGAGCGGGAACTGAAGGAAACCATCGCCAACCTGAAAAGGCTGCGGATGAACAAGTCGCTGTCCGAACACGACTACGTCGCGGTGTTGTCCCGGCTGTATGCCGAATTCACCCGGCGCGGGCTCTGGGAATACGGGGTCGAACTCATCGGGACATGGTGCTTCCGGGTCTATGCCGAGAAGTTCCGCCTGAACGTGAATCCCGAGCTGACCCGGACCCTGGACGTGGATTTCCTCATCCAGGTCCCCTACGAGGGCCCCGACCTCGACATCGACGGCCTGCTCGACGAACTGGGCTTCATCAAGAAGTTCAAGCACGACATGTCCGTGTACTACGAGGGGGCAGGACTGGAGATCGAGTTCCTCACCCCGACCCGGAACAAGCGCGGCAAGGCCATGGCCCAGGATATCCCGCAACTCCGGGTGCGGCCCGAGCCGGTGGAGCTCCTCGACATATTGTTCAAGAATCCCATGACCATCGCCCTGGCGGGCGGCGAGAAGGTCAAGACGCCCTCCCTGCCGGCGTTCATGCTGCAGAAGATGATGATCGCCTGCACCCTGTGGCGCATGCCCAAGAAGCGCAAGGACCAGAGCCAGATCGAGGCGGTGGCTCAGGAGATCGCCCGGACTCCCGCCCTGGTCAAGGAAACCAAGGCGCTCATGCAGGGGCTCAAGGAAGGCCGTTGCCAGGTGGCCAGAACCCTCAAGGACATGCAAAACAACTTCCCGGAGTATTCCGGCGCGCTCACCGCAGTCTTCAAGCAGGCCGTCCCCCGGCTCCTGGAGGAGTGCGGGGAGGAAGGCTAGGCCTGCTTACACAACAATATGCATGTAGTGGTGTCATGTTGGACAAGATGCCCCGCCAGGCGCAGACCTCCACGAGTCCCCGGCGCGCCGCCGCCCTGGCCGACTTCATGCACGCCGCCCTGCCCCAGGCGCGCATGGCCGTGCTCGGCTCCCGCAAGGGCATCGAAGAGTCGGGGCTGGGGTTCGAGGTGACGGAGGTGATGGGATAACCGACACAACAGAGCGTGGCCACCGGGTTGGTGTCTTGCCACTTGGTCGCTCCAAGTGTAGAAAAAAAATCGGTCGCCAGATTTTTTTATCCTGAAGCCGTGAGGAATCTGTCAACCGTTTACCTTGATGAAAGCGTTAGGGAAGGACGTTCGTTTTTCTGCTGCGTGAGGGCGAAGGGCTGGCTAGGCTATCGCATTAAAAACGCTGCAGGCAGCCCCTGGTTGAACAGGAGCTGCCTGCATATCGGATGGTTCAAGAAGGTGTGAATCTACTTGATCAGCGTCGGACGCCCGGGAGCCTTGGCCTTCTGGCCGTACTTGTCCCACATCACCACGTTGCGGTACCCGGACCACTTGGTCCAACCTGCCGGGGTGTTGTTCTCGGAGCCGTCGTTGGGAGACATGGCCACGGTGTACACCTTGTCGCCCGCGACCTTGTCGCCGTTAGTGCCGTCGTCGTAGGCCTTGGTCTTCAGGTCCAGATTCATCTTGTCGCTATACAGCCATGCATCGGCCTGCGGGGCGAAGTCGCCGGAGGCAACGGTGATGAGCACCAGCATCTTGCCGGTATCGGCCACAGCGCCGGAGATGGTGGCCTCGGGGGCAGGCGTACCGTCGGGGCGAACCGCTTTTTTACAACCAAAGGCGAACATGACCGCAACGAGTGCAAGGCAGACACCAAGACGTTTCATGACAGGCTCCACGGTTAAGGTTGTTCCCAAAAAATACTGCTTGAAATTTTAAATTCAGTGCTAAGTTGTGTAAAGATATTTTTCCAGCCAGGATGACGTGCTCTAGCATTTGCGCGATGGAGGACGGTGGCTGCTTTCAAAGGTGCATTCAATCAATTCGCATTTGATCAATGCTTATTGAATGAAAAATTACACTCGGTTTTTTTAAAAAATAGATGGCATTGTATGCTTTTTGAATTTCTCATTGAATTTATATAATATGCCATAGTTTGATAAATGAATTTTATCTTGTCGTAGATTCCTAATATATATGTCAAGACAGCTTATTTCTAAAATTAACAGGCAACTCTTCTGGCTAGGCTCAAGTTGTGTATCTCATATGGATTGGATACCTCGTCTTTATCCAGAAAAGCCTACTGTGCTTGATGTGGCTATATCAAACGCAACAGAGTGATGTCTTGCTTTGGGCATACTCACGGGCAGCATCTCGACTTGTGTTGCTGATTCAGGCTGACTTGGAACGCCATTGAAATCAGCCGGGAACGCGGAGAGGTGTCCGAGTCGGCCGAAGGAGCTCGCCTGCTAAGCGGGTAAACGAAAAGGGGGCCTCGCGGCCCCCTTTCTCCCTCTGCCGGCAGGTTAGAACCCCTGCCGCCTATAGTCCTTGTCTTTCCGATTGATCAACTGCACATAGCAGCCGCCGCCCTTGGCCTGGCCTTCCTTGCGGCCTTGGTTCGAGGCAGGGTTTACATTTTTCTCGACTTCAATTATTCAATCACAATAATTGAAGAGGAGTAACGCCATGGATGCCCCCTGCCGCAACCCGTTCCGACGGCTGGCCCTCACTCCGGATGACCCCTTTTGCGACCGGCGGCGGGAGTTGGCCGAGTTGGAGCGCCATGCGCTGAACAGCGCCAGCGTGGTGGTGTTCTCCCCCCGGCGGTACGGCAAGACCTCCCTGGTGCGCCGGGTGCAGCGGGCGCTTGGGCGTCGCGCCCATACCTTCGCCGCGGACTTCTTCCAGCTGGCCTCCCTGGATGACCTGGCCGCGCGCCTGGCCAGGGGCGTCTACCTGGGCCTGCAGCAGCACGAGCCCCTGCTGGACCGGGGCCTGACGTCCATCCCGAAGATCTTCCGTTCGTTCCGCCCGACGCTGAAGCTCGGCGAGCCGGACGGGGTGGAGTTTTCGGTGGCGGTGGAGCGGGGAAAGCGGGGCTTCGACCTCCTGGCCGAGGCGCTGGAGGACCTGGGCCGGTTCGTGTCCAAGGCGGACCGGCCGGTGCATCTGGCCCTGGACGAGTTCCAGGACATCGTGGACCTGGGGGAGCCCAGGGTCGAGGCGGCCTTCCGCTCGTTCATCCAGGACCACCGGGTGTCGGTGTTCTTTGTGGGCAGCCGCCGCCGCGTTCTCCTCTCGATCTTCAACGACAGGTCTCGGCCCTTCTGGCAGAGTTCGATCATGTACCCGCTGGGAGAACTCCCCAGAGAGGACCTGGTCCCGTACCTGGCGGACCTGTTCGCCCGGGGCGGCAAGACGTGTTCCGAGGCCGTGGCCATGGCCTTGGCGGATCGCGTGCGGCAGCATCCCTACTATGTCCAGGCGCTCGGATACTGGACCTTCGAAGTGGCCGACGCCCAGGTGCGCGAGGAGGATCTGGACGCTGCCTTCCTGTCCATGCTGGAGGGGGAGCGGTACGCCTTCGAGGCGCAACTGGCCGGCCTGAGCCGGGGGCAGCAGGTGATGCTCACCGCCCTGGCGGCGGAGGAGACGTCCGCGCCCACCGCCGCGGACTACATGGCGCGGCACGGCCTGACGGTGGGCGGGGTGCAGTCGGCGTTGAAGAAGCTGTTCGAGTTGGACGTGGCGGAGCGGTGTGGGGCTGGCGGGCAGGAAGAGGGCGGCGTCCTGCGCGTGGTCGACCCGGTGTTCCGTGTCTGGCTGGCCAGGCGCGCCCCGGCCTGAGCCGGGGGCCAACGAAAAAGGGGGCCTCGCGGCCCCCGTTCCCGTCCCCTTGGCAGGCTAGAATCCCTGCTGCCGGTAGTCCTTGTCCTTGCGGTTGATGAGCTGCACGTAGCGGTAGTTGCCCTTGACCTGGCCTTCCTCGTAGATCTGGATGCCCTTGCCGTGGCAGTGCTCGCAGGCGGTGCGGGGTATCTCCACGCACAGCGACAGCGGGTTCACCGTGGACCAGGTCTCGATCTTCAGGGTGCCGGGGCAGTGGTCGCAGAGCATCACCGCCTCCACCTGGGATTCGCTGATGCCGTCCGTGTCGTAGTAGATGTCCTTGGTGCGGCTGAACCAGCCCTCGTACTCCTCGCCCTTGAGGGAACTCTTGGGCGGCTCGAAGTACAGGCGCGGCAGCTCGTCGCAGATGTGGGCGATGTACTCGTCCACCTTGGCGGACTGGCGCAGCTTGGCCGCGTCGAAGCCCGGCTCGCGCACGCCCGAGTAGTCCACCCCGGCCATGGCCAGGCAGATGCCCAGGTTCACGTAGGGCAGCGCGCCCTGGATGGCGTAGCCGCCCTCCAGGACCGCGATGTCCGGGTTGAGCAGCTCGTTCAGGCGCGCGTAGCCCTGGGCCGAGAAGTTCATGTTGGTGATGGGGTCGGTGAAGTGGTTGTCCTGGCCCGCGGAGTTGACGATGAGGTCGGGCTTGAAATCCGCCAGCACGGGCAGCACGATCTTCTCGATCACGGTCAGGAACCCCTCGTCGCTGGTGCCGGGCGGCAGGGGGATGTTGAGCGTGCGGCCCAGGGCGTTGGGCCCGCCCAGCTCGTAGGGGAAGCCGGTGCCCGGGTACAGGGTGCGGCCGTCCTGGTGCAGGGAGATGAAGAGCGTGTTGGGGTCGTGCCAGTAGATGTCCTGGGTGCCGTCCCCGTGGTGGCAGTCGGTGTCCACGATGGCCACCTTCTTCACCCCGTAGTGCTCGCGCAGGTGCTCGACCATCACCGCTTCGATGTTGATGTTGCAGAACCCGCGGTTGCCGTGCACCACCTTCATGGCGTGGTGCCCGGGCGGCCGGATGAGGGCGAAGGCCTTCTCCTCCTCCTTCTCCATGACCAGGCGCGCGGCCTTGATGGCCCCGCCCGCGGAGATGAGGTGGCTCTTGGTGCATACGTTCTCCACCGCGGGGATGCAGAAGTGCGTCCGCTCCACGTCCTCGCGGGTCGCTATCTCGGGCTTGTATTCGGTGATGCCGTCGATGTCGAAGATGCCCTCTTCCCGCAACTGGTCCTGGGTGTAGAGCAGCCGCTCCTCCCGCTCGGGGTGGGTGGCGGAGATGGCCCAGTCGAAGGCCGGGAAGAACACGATGCCCAGGCGGTTCTTGGCTTCCAGCATGGCGTCAGTTCCTCCCCTCGAACACTTTCGCCACCGCGGGCCGCACCTGGCAGCGCACGCGGATGTTGCGGCCCATGGTCATCATGCCTTCGACCATGTTGAAGGACCCGGCCTCCAGGATCTCGGGCTCGTCGTCGGCCACGGCCACGCCCAGGCCGCGCAGGTGGTCGAGCAGGGCGGCCTTCACGTCCGCCTTGGCCTGGTGCAGGGTGTAGGACTTGGGAATCTCCCGGGTCACGCCCAGGCTGGGGATGAAGAGCAGGCCCCGCTGGGTGTCCGCGAACAGCTCCACGTCCAGGGTGGTGCGGGTGAGCGCCGCGCCGATGGCGTTGGCCACGGCGAAGTGCTCGGGCAGCACCACCTCGCGGCCCAGGGCCGCCTCCAGGAGCGGGGCCATGGCCTGGGCCGGGCCGCCCATGACGTACACCCGCTGTGGCGCGATGCGCTTGCCCTTGAGCAGCTCGAAGATGGTGTACACGGGCTGCGCGTTGATCTCGTCCACCAGGTCGTCCACGGCCTCGCGGATCTTGCCCAGGGCGTACTCCACGGCCCGGCGCGACAGCCGCTCGGGCACCATGTCCCACAGCCCGGCCAGCTTGGTTATGCCCGAGCGCGAGGCCTCCACCTCGCCGAAGGCGCAGTGCCCGAGCACGTTCATGGCGTCGGTGAGCGCGGGCACGCAGACCTTGCCCCGCACCTCCCGGGGCAGGCCGCCCGTGGAGCCCAGGGTGCAGGCCGTGGCCCCGCCCAGGGCCCAGGCCGCCAGGGCCGGCCCCTTGCGCTCCGGCCCCACGGTCACGCCCAGGGTGGCGGACACGTTCAGGGCCGAGTCGCCGCCGATGCCGATGGAGCGGATCTTGAGCGCGCGCACCAGGGTGGGGTAGGAGCCCACGGTCATGCCGTCCTGCTCGATGAGCGGCGCGCCGCCCGCGAACACCGCGATGTCCGTGGTGGTGCCGCCGATGTCCAGGATGATGCAGTCCTCGTGGATGTCGCACAGGGCCACGATGCCCATGACGCTGGCCGCCGGGCCGGACAGGATGGACTCGACCGGCAGGGACTTGGAGAGTTCGAGCGGCATGGTGCCGCCGTCGGCCTTGAGGATGTTCACCTCGCAGGTGAGGCCGAAGTCGCGCACGCTCTCCTCCACGGCCCAGGCGAAGTCGTTGTACTGCCGCCACACCGCGGAGTTGAAGTAGGCGGTGGCCACCCGGCGGGGGAAGCCCAGCACGCCGGAGAGCGCATGGCCCCGGGTCACGAAGTCCGCGTCCTGCGCCACCGCCTGGGCCAGGGCCTCCTCGTGCTCCGGGTTGCGGGTGGAGAACTTGCCCACCGCGGCGAAGACCTTGACCCCGGCCGCGCGCATGGCGTCGGCCGCGGCGGCCAGGCCCGCGGCGTCCAGGGGGGCGGCCTGGTGGCCGCGGTGGTCGATGGAGCCGTCGATGACGTGGTAGTGCCCGCCCACGTGCTGGTGCTCGGGGTCGATGCCCGGGCCGGCGCTGACCAGCACGCCCACGTCCTCGGTGGTGCTCTCCACGATGGCGTTGGTGGACAGGGTGGTGGAAAGGTTCAGGCGCGAGATGGCGGCGGGGTCCACCTGCCGGAGCACGGCCTTGAGCGCCCCGCGCACCGAGTGCAGCAGGTTGCCGTGGTCCGTGGGCACCTTGGACTCGGCCACCACCCCTGCCGGCCCGTCCTCGCCCTGCGGCCGCACCACCACCGCGTCGGTGTGGGTCCCGCCCACGTCGATCCCCAGAAACATTGGCGATTCCCTCCACCGGCGACCCTACCCAAAACCCCTGCCCCTGGGAAGGGAGTCCGCCACCCCTTCCGGCGGACGGCGCGTGCGGGCCGGTGAATGGGGGCCGGGCGACAAAAAGGTCAGGGGCGGGGGCGGGTTCTACGCAAGGGCCAGGCCGGTGAAGCGGTCGCGCAGGCCGCCCCCCTTCCCCTCCATGGCGGCCACTGCCTTGAGGCTGCCCACCCGGTCGTAGCCGAGCAGGTAGGTGGTCGCGCCTTGCGGGGTCTGCACGGTCACGGCCTGGGGCAGGTGGAAATCAATCCAATATTTTCATTGAATTTATTATATTCTCATACATACTGTAATCATCAAGTGGTCCAACATACAATACCCGAAGGTTTTTTTGGTCAAATATGTAGCTTATGTGCGTATTCTTGTTGCTAATTTCCACATACTCTATTTTGATACAATCAATCATTGCAATAGTTGCGTGAGATATTTTCTTAATCTTAACAATAGTTGCCTTGCTCTTTAAATTTTTTATTATATTATCTGAATTTGTATTATGTAATTCTGATATCACTAAAAAACTTTCTGGATTTTTTTCATTGTTGGTTATTATTGCGATATCATTTTTATTTTCAAAAACCATATTCTCTGGCACCATAATTTGTACTCTCTTCCAAGTATGGAAATCTGAAGCAGCACATATTATCCCTGCATATGTACAAATAATAAATGATATGCAACAAGTTGTTATCCATCTGTTCACAGCGGTCTCCGTGATACATTCTGGGTGTTGCAGATATGAGTATCTGCAACACCCAGAAAAAATGTTAATTCTTTTTGCCTTCTTCAGACCCGTCTTCACGTCTGCTTGCCGGGATTGGCAACGGAGCAAGCCACTCGAAATATTTCTTTACGACGCGATTGGACTCTCCTTTGATAAACTTGGAAGTCTCCGGCAATACCTCATCCTCCAAACGGAGAGCCGCGCGAGCTTGATCCTCGATATTCCCCTGTGTGGTTTCGCGTACCGCGGAGTCCTGTGACGCTTCGAATGCATCAGCTCTGGAACGCAGCCCTGTAGCCGCTTCATGCGCCTCCTGCGGCATGGTGATCTTGCCGGCTATGTCCACGCCCTCGGCGATGTCGTCCAACTCGGGCCGGACCGAATTGATCGCATCCGTGGCTTTCTTCAGGGTCGAATCCACGTCCCGGGACACGGTGTCCATCTTCTTCAAGACTTGGGCTTCGGTTTCCGGGGCCGGTGGAGTGTCGGACTCGAATTTGCCGGCGATGGAATCCCATCCTGACTTCATGCTGTCCCAGACGCCGGACCAGAACCCCTGCTCCTCCAACCCCTCCGGGTCAATCCTCCCCACCGGCTCGTCCACGCAGTAGTCGTAGAGGTCGTGGTCGCCGCCGGTGTCGCCCAGCGGGTCGGGCGCGGTGAAGCGGCCCACGGTGGGGTCGTAGTCGCGGCGGCAGAAGCGGACCAGGCCCGTGAAGCGGTCGCGCAGGCCGCCGGCAAAGGCGAGGGGCATGAAGAGGGCCGGATTGGAGTCCGCCAGCACGTTGCCGAAGGCGTCGTAGTCCATGGTCTTGACGACCCGGCCCTCGCTCTCGCCGTCCATGGCGGCCACTGCCTTGAGGCTGCCCACCTGGTCGTAGCCGAGCAGGTAGGTGGTTTCGCCCTGCGCGTCCTGCACGGTCACGGCCTGGGGCAGGCGGTCCTGGCCGGTGTAATGGAATTGCATGCGCACACCCCGCTGGTGGTCGCGGTAGGTGGCGAGTTGGAGCGGGCTGCGCCAGGCGAGGGACTCGGCGGGTGCGGCGTCGAGGTATTTCTCGGTCGGCAGGCCGGGCGCGACGCTCTCGCAGCGCAGGACCCGGCCGCCGGGCAGCACCGTGCGGGACAGGCCGCCGGCCTGGTCGTAGGCAAGGCGGAAGGCCATCCGCGGGGTCCAGGCCTCGCGCAGGCCGCCGTCCTCGGCGTAGCCGAAGGTCCACGGCCCGGCCGTGGCGAGGCGGCCACGCTCGTCGTGGCCGTAGGCCCACTGGCCGTCCTTGGCGTTCCAGGAGGCCACGCGCGCGCCGCGCGGGTCGTAGGCGTACTCCTCGGCCAGGCGGCCGTCGCGCCAGGCGCGGAGCAGGTGGCCGGTCGCGTCGTATTCATAGATGAAGTAGCTCTCGCTGCCGGCCACGTTCTCGTGCTTGGCCGCGATGCGGCCGTCCTCGCCGACGAGCAGTTCATAGCCCACCAACTGGTTGCCGCCGCGCACCCGGCGGAAGCGCTCGGGCAGGGCCGGGGGCGTGAGGCCGGGACGGGTGCCGAGCACAAGCGGCTTCTCGTGCTTGGCGAAGAGCTCCCGGTAGAAGTCCTCGGTGCTCATCTCCTGGAACTGCGCCGGGGCAGGCTCGGCCGGGACCGGCGGCTCCTGCGGGGCCGCGTCCTGGGCGCGGGCGAACAGTTGGCGGTAGAACTCCTCGGTGGACAACTCCTCGGGGTTGTCCGGATTGAAGGGTGAGCCTTGCACCCGGCTGGCCGAGGGCGCGGGCGGCTCACTGCCAGCGAACAACTGGCGGTAGAATTCTTCGTAGCTCATGGCCTGGTCGTTGCCGGATCGAGAGGGCTCGCACATGATATATCCTTGCTTCTACGTGATTCCATGTTGGAAGGAAAGGCCCGCTGCCGCAGGATGACCGGGGAGCATGGCGCTCCCAGTCCGCCTACTCCACCTGCACCTCGGGCACCACGCTGACCACGGTCATGGGCAGGGGGTCGTCCTGGCGGATGGTGAACAGGCCCTCGCGGTCGATGCCGCCGGCCAGGCGCAGGATGCGGTCGCCGGAGAACAGGGGCGGCGCGGCCCCGGCCTGCGCGTTGCGGCCGTGGGGCAGCACGGGCTCGTAGCGGCCGGCCTCGTCGTCGCCCGCGCACACCGCCCCGCCCACGGTGTGCATGAACCGCGCGGCCACGGACAGGATGCGCTTGCGCCGGCCCTGGGCCGTGCCGCCCAAGGCGGGCACCTCCAGGCGCATGGGCTGGAGCACGCAGGGGTAGGCGTAGCCCACGTGCACCCGCGAGGCCGCGGCCTCCAGGGTGATGCCGCCGCCCGTGACCTGGCGCGGCCGCTTCACCGCGCCGTCGGCCACCACGGACACGGTCTCGCCCTCCAGGTGGCCCAGGCCGCCGAACACCGTGGCCGGGTCGCCCGCGTAGGACACCCCGCAGTCCAGGTGGAATGCCTCGGCCGCGTTTTCCTGGCCCGCGCCGTCGAACACCGGGTCCAGCCGCTCCACGTAGCGCCGGGTCTGCCCGCCGATCACGCGCCGCACCACGGCCCACAGCTCGTCGCCCCGGTCGCCCGGGATGGCGGCCAGGCTCTCCACGGCCCCGTTCCCGCCCAGGGGATGGCGGTGCCAGGCCGTGACGTTCTGGTCCTTGAGGTAGGTGCAGCCCAGGAGCATCCCGTCGGCGCGCGCGGCCCACAGCACCCCGCCCGGCTCGCCGCAGTAGGCCAGGTCCGCGAGCCCCGCGCCGGTGACGTGCTCGGCCAGGATGGTGATCTCCGGGGCGTGGTACGTGTAGGAGCTGAGGTCGAAGGCCAGCTCCCGCACCTTGCGGCCGCTGCGGGTCACGAAGAGCACCGCCCCGCCCACCAGCCGGGCGGCCAGGCCGCAGGAGCCGTGCGGGCTCTGGCGGCGGGCCTGGGGCTTCTTCTCTGCGGTCAGCGGCTCGCCCTCGCTGCCCGAGCCCAGGCGGATCTCGGCCGCGTTGGTGCCGATGAGCAGGTCGTCCTGGTCCACCATCCAGCGGATGATGTTCACCCGGTCCCCGGACAGGTCGTGCTCGATGGCGTCGTCGGCCAGCGCGCCGGGGCCGAAACAGGCGTACTCGCCGAAGCGCGAGAACCACACGGTGCGCGGCTGGGCCGGGCTGCCGGCAAAGGCCAGCCGGTTCTCGTAGAGCGCGGCGCAGGCCGGGTAGCCGTTCTTCTCGCACCAGGCCCCCAGCCGCCAGCGGGTGGTGGCCAGGTCCTTGCGGGCCAGGCGCACCGCGCCCAGGCCGACCGCGTCGCCCACGCTCGCGCCCGAGGAGTCCAGGGTGATGTAGACCGGGCTGGCCGAGGGGGTGATCTCGTGGCTGGCCGTGCCCGCGGCGGTGATGGCCTGGGCCCCCAGCACGTTGCCCGCGCCGCTGGAAGTCCCCACGTAGGCCCGGAACTGGTGCGGCACGGCCGCGGCCTCCAGGGTGAGCACGTAGGTCACGTTGGGGGTCAGGCTGACCTTGGCCTCGGCAATGGCCGTGCCGGTGGCGGCCTGGGTGAGCACCAGGCGGCGGTTGCCCGCGTCGTGGGTCACGGTGCTCTCGCCGCCGCTCTTGTCCGACCAGCCCTCGATGCCGGTCTCGAAGGTGGAGTCCTCCATGAGCTCCGCGCCGAAGGGCTGCTTGGGCTCCACGTCCACCCGGACGGAGGTGGCGGAGTCCACGGCCACGATGGCGCCCCAGCCCCACGCCATCTCGCCGTCCTCGTCCTCGTAGCCCAGGCGCAGGTGCGCGCCCAGGTGGCCGGACTCGAAGGCGTCCGCGCTGGCCGTGACCGCCAGGCCCGAGCCGGTGCGGGCCGCCGGGGTGAGCACCACCGCGCCGGCCGGGTCCTCGGGCAGGTAGGGGCCGTCGCGGTGGGCCATGGGCGAGAGGGTCCAGGCCACGTTGCCCGCGTTGTCCAGGCTGCGCACCAGGGTCTGGGGCGGCACGCGCGGATGGGCCAGGTACAGGGTGTCCGCGCTCTGCACGCAGCGCACTGCGGCAAGCTGGTCCTCGGTCCAGGGCGCGGCCAGCTCCAGCGGCGCGTCGCCGTCCATGACCTGGCCCCCGTCCTGCCACAGGCGCAGGTAGAGGTGCCCCAGCTCGATGATGGCGCTCTGCTCGGCCTCGGCGTTGAAGTCGAAGGGCAACAGCCGCGCCCTGCGGGCGTGGTCCTTGACCGGGCCCAGGTAGCGCAGGCCGGGCCGGGCGTACACGCTGCCGTGGGGCCGCACCACGAAGTTCTCCAGGCGGCGGCAGCCGGCGTAGTACTTCTCGTGGTCCGTGCGGCCGTCCAGGTGGGGCGAGAGCTCGCCCGCGGTGAAGGCGTTGATGATGGGGGTGGCGGTCTGGCTCATGGAAGTCTCCTGTCAGTCCGTTGTGTGTTTCGTTTCCTGCCGGCCGTTCAAAAGCCGTGAGGGCAAGGCGCAAGAAACCGCCAAGCCCGAAGCGTATTGGGAATACGTGAGGGTTTGGCGGTTTCGCAGCAACGCAGCCATCGCGGAGTTTTCAACGGCCGGCTACTCCCGCGCCCGGAGCAGGGCGTCGGCGCGGGGGGCGGCGAGCTGGCCCGCGCCCTGGGCGTCGCGGCCCTTGGCCGTGCGCAGGCGGCCTCCAGCCAGCTTTTCCAGGCGCTCCTTCTCGGCCGAGGAGCCGGTGAGCTTGCGCGCGGCCTTGGCGGCCAGGCGCGCGGCCAGGGCCGCCCGGAAGGTGGGGGGCATGGCGTTGGCGTCGGCCACGCGGCGCACGTAGCGCACCGTGGCCTCGGCCGAGTCGGTCAGGAGCCGGCCGGACTCCACCCGCCAGGCCGCCTCCCGGGGGTCCAGCTCCAGCACGGTGAGGCAGTCCGCGGGCAGGGCGAAGGCGTGGGCCGGGCCGAAGGCCGGTGCGTCGGCCAGCCGGGCCAGGGCCGCGCGGGTGGTGGCGAAGTTCCAGGGGTGCTCCTCCAGGAGCCCGTCGCGTTCGGCCGCGTACAGCTCGCGCATGATGCGGGCGCGCTCCACATCCTGGTCCAGGGACACCACCGGCTCCTCGCCCAGCTCCAGGAGCGCGCTGACCACGATGCCGATCTCACTGGCCATGGCTCGCCTCCGCGGTCTTCGGGGTTGTCGCGGCGATGGCCGCCGCGAGGTCCGCCGCGGTCCAGGCGCGGCGGGGCGCGATGCCCAGTTCCCTGGCCTGGCGGCGCAGCGCGGCCATGCGGCTGGCCGGGGCCTCCGGGACGGGCTGCAGGGGGGCGAACAGGGCGGCCGGGACCCGGGTCCCGGGGGCGAAGTCCGCCTCCTCCCCGGGCCGGTAGAGCCGGCCGAACCAGCATTCCTTGCGGCAGCGGTAGCGCATGGGGAAATCCTCCTTGGCTGGGGTGTTGGGGCGGCCGGCGCGGGGTGGCGGCCTGGGCCGCGGCCGCCTCCGGGCCTCCGCCCGGCGTGGGGCGCCGGCCGCCCCGTGTCCCGGCCAGCCTAGGCCCGGAAAACGCGCCCCGCCGGAAAGGGGCCGCGTTGGGCGCGCAAAAGGACGCAAAGAGACGCGAAATGGGGATTGACGGGTTCGGGGAGGGAAAGCGGAATTCGGGTCCGGCCTGGTCCTTGATTCCAGACAGCCAGGCCCCGGAATCCGGGAAAACAGACATGGCGGCGCGGATGCCGCGAAAAAAATGCAGGGATTCCATGCGGTTCGAGATGGCCCGTCTGGAATGGAACTTGCTTTTTCCTGGAGATTTCCCCGCTGGCCCATGGCCGGGAGCGCGCCCGGCAGAACCCGCGCGGCATCATCACCGAGGTGCCGCGCTGGCACGGGCCGGTTCCGAAGGCGAGGCAAGGCGGAGACGAAGCAGGGCGGTTCGCGAACCGCCCCTACGGGAAGAACATCCGGCCGATGCGCCGGCTCGGGTTTCTCCAGGTAGGGGCGGTTCGCGAACCGCCCTGCCTTTCTTCTACTTGGCGGGGCCTTTCGCCCCGCCCATCCTGAACGCGTAGTCCGCCCGCTCCTGGCGCTTGCCCGCCGTCTCCCGGGGCCGGGTGAGGGCGCGGCCCTCGCCCGATCCGAGCAGGGCGTACCCGGCCGCGTCGATGACGTGGGAGAAGCGGTTCTTGTCCGGCTTGTCCGCGAAGCGCTCGGTCCCGGCCACGGCCAGGCGGCGGAAGGAGTAGCCCCCGGCCAGGCCGCGCCGGGCCGTGGCGCAGCGCGGGGACACCACCAGGCCGGGCTTGCCGCCCACCAGCCGGGACAGGGGCGCGGCGATGGCCTCCCGGCGCAGGGTGAAGTCGTTGGAGGGCGCGGGCCTGGCGACGACGCCCAGGGCCCCCAGCACCTGGAACGCGGTCTTCTCGTCGGTCTGGGACCGGGCCGCGCCCGCGGGGTCGCCCCAGACCTCCACCTCGAACCCGCCGAAGCGGCCGTGCAGCAGGTCCTTGAGCAGCCGGCCGAACCGGGCCACGCCCATGTCCTCGGCCACCAGCTCGTCCAGCCACAGCCAGCGGCCCGACGGCGTGCGCTGGGCGATGAGCGCGGCCGGGGTCAGGCCGAAGTCCAGGCCCACGGCCAGGGGGACCCCGGCCACCGGGTCCAGGGGCGCGGTGGCGCAGTGCACCGCGTCCGCGTATTCCGGGAACACCGGCCGGCCGTCGCACACGAACCCGTACTGCGCGCAGTGGTACACCCGCACGTGCTCGGGCGAGCGGCCGGCCGCGGCGCGCTGGTAGTAGCCCTCGGGCAGGTTGGCCAGGTTCTCGGCCGCAGGGTTGGGCGTGAAGGCCCCCTTGGCCTCTAGGAGCCCGCCGGGCTGGCGGAAGAAGGCCCAGCCCGCGGGCCGCTCGATCTCGGCCAGGCGGTACCACCAGTGGTCCGTGTCCGGGGGGTTGGTGTCCAGGATGAGGCCGGCCCAGGCGCAGCCCCCGTCGCGTCGCGCCGGGAATCGGCCCACCCGGTCGGCCAGGGCGTCGATGATGGCCTTGGGCAGCTCCCGGGCCTCGTTCACCCAGGCCCCGGTGAGCTCCAGGGAGAGCAGTTTCTTCACGTCCGCCGGCGCGTCCACGGCGCGGAACAGCACCTCGCTGCGCACGTCCTCGAACTCCAGGTGGTGGACCATCTCGGTCTTGAGGTAGCGGCCGAACCCTCGGCCGCCGAACCAGTCCAGCCAGGTCTTGAGCGCGGTGTCCCGGAGTTCGCGCACGGTGTTGCGGATCACCGCGAAGCGGGTGCGGCGCAGCCCGTCCGGCCCCGGGGCCTGGGCCCGGGCGCGGCGCATGAGCTCCCAGCACATGGCCGTGGACTTGCCCGAGCCCACGGGCCCCATGACCCCGCGCGCGAACGCGTCCGAGTCGTGGAACCGGGCCAGGACGGGCGAGGCGGTGTAGGCCACCAGCCTGGCCTTACTCATCGCCGGCCTCCTCGTCTCCGTCGTCCGGGGCGGCCCCGCCCAGGTTCATGACAAAGGTCACGGTTTCGGCCGCCTCCCCGTCGCCGGGGGCCGGGTCCGGGCCGGCCAGGCCCAGGTGGCGGGCCAGGCGGTCCAGGGCCGCGCGCTTGTCCCAGAACTTGTACTTGTAGCGCACCGTGGTCCCGCCGGACTTGGCCGCGGTCTCCACCACCTCCATGGCGGCCAGGGCGCGGGCCGTGTCCTCGTCCAGGCAGTGCGGGGGCAGGGGTTCGCCGTCCGGGCCGTACACCGCCCGGGGGTCGGCGAACGCGATGCGGGCCTCCTCGGCCAGCACCCGGTCCGCGGAGATCTCCGGCCTGGTCACGGCAGGTCCTCCCGCGCTTCGAGCCGGGCCAGGCGCTCGGCGTGCTGGCCGGTGCGCTGCCACAGCTCGTCCACTTCGGCCCGGGTGGCGTAGTCCTTGGCGATGGAGAGCTGGCAGGCCTGGTGCGCCTTCTCGAACCTGTCCAGCCGCGCCTCGTAGCGGTCGAAGCGGCGGTGGATGAACCAGGCCGTGAGGCCGAAGGCCAAAAACACGGCCGCGGGCGTGGCCAGGGAGGCCCAGTCCATCACCGGCCCCTTTGGCGGGTGCGCCGCCGGCGTTCCCGCCAGTCCCGCAGGTCGAGCAGGGCGAACCAGAACACGGCCAACAGCAGCGTCCCGGTCACGGCCAGGCCGCAGCCGGCCAGATGGGCGGCCTCGCGCAGGCTCATGCCGCACCCCCGGCCCTGGCGCGGCTCCAGTCGAGCTTCACCGCGCCCTTGTCGAACGCCGAGCGGCCGATGAAGTAGTAGCCGAACACGTACGCGGCCAGCTCGGTCAGGGCCTCGTAGCGCGCCGGCGAGCCCGCCGCGCCGAACCCGCCCCAGAACTGGGCCAGGATGACCGTGGCGGCCAGGGCCAGGAGCACCAGGGGCCGGCAGTTCTTGGACAGCCAGGAGTCGGACGCCATGTCCGCCTGGTGCCGGGCCGTGAGTTGGGCCGCGAAGTCGCGCTCCGCGGCCAGGGTGAGTTCGGCGATGCGTTCCTGGTGCGGGTAGAGGAGCGCGGCCAGCTTCTCCTGCTGCTCCGGGGTGGCCTGGCCCCCGGCCAGCAGCCTGCCCACCTCCTTGGCCAGGTCGCCGGCCGCGGCGACGCCCCGGGGCGTCTGTCTGCCGAAGATGCGGGCCACGCCGTCCCACAGGTCCGGCAGGGCCGAGAGCAGGCCGATGCCTGCGCCGATGATGGGGAGCATGGGGCCTCCTTTCCGGGCACGGCCCGGGCCTGCCGCCCGGCCGCCGCCGGCCCATCCGGCAGCGCCCGAACGGGTGCGGGTCCGAGCCTACCCCGGCAATCCGGCCCTGGCCGGGAAGTGCCCCCGGAGGTCCTGCAAAGGGACGCAAAGAGACGCGATTCGGGGGTTGACGGGAAAAGAAAAGGCCCCCCGGCATCGCCGGGGGGCCTTCGCATGTTCAGGTCCGCCTGCCTTACGGCACCACCCGCAGCACCGCGGTCTGGTCCCACTTGAGCCAGTCGTCGGCCAGGCGGCGCAGGTCCGCGGGGGTGAGCCCCGCCACGGCCGCGATGTTGGCGCGGTTGTGGTCCAGGCCGAAGCCCCGGGCCACGAGGCCCGCGGCCTCGGAGCTGCGCGAGGACAGGCTCTGGTGGTCGCGGTAGTAGTCGCCGGCCATGAGGTTCTTGGCCCGCTCCACCTCGTCCGTGGGCAGGTCCTGGGCGTGCAGTTCGTCCACCACCTCTTTGAACCCGGCCAGGGCCTGGTCGGCCTTGTCCGGCGAGGTGCCGATGTAGAAGGCCAGGAACCCGGCCTTGGGGGCCTGCCAGAGCAGGGCGGTCACCGAGTAGCCCAGGCCCTTCTTGTCGCGCAGTTCGCGGAACAGCACCCCGCCCTGGCCGGCCAGCACCTGGCGCAGCAGGTCCAGGCCCGGGCTGTCCGGGTGGTCCAGGCCCGGGGCCGGGAAGCTCACGATGATGTGGGTCTGGTTGCGCTTGGCCAGGGTCAGGTCCTGTTGGCCCTTGCCCAGCATGGTGGCCTGGGGGAAGGCGAAGGGCTCGGCCGGGGCGGCCGCGGCCAGCCTGCGGGCCAGGGCGGTGACCCTGGCCGGGTCGAAGCTGCCGCAGGCCGCCAGGGTCCAGGGCTGGCGGCGCTGCCTGTCCCAGAAGGCGCGCGCGGCCTTGCCGTCCAGGCGGGGCAGGTCCGCGATCTCGCCCAGGTGCAGGTAGCCGTAGGTGGAGCCGGGGTAGAGGTAGGGGAAGAGCCGCATGAAGGCCAGGCCCAGGGGCTGGTCCTCGCGCTGCCGGATGGCGGCCTCCTGCTCCTGGCGGGCGTGGGCCAGCTCCTTGGGCGCGAAGGCGGGGGAGAGCATGGTGTCCGCGAACAGGCCCAGCACGTCCTCCTCGAACCGCACCGGGTAGGTGGCGGACAGGTTGAACAGGTCGCGGCCCGCGCTGGCGGACACGTCGGCCGCGCGGTCGGACAGGAAGTCCTGCACCTGGGTGGCGGAGCGCTTGCCCGCGCCCTTGGTCAGGGACCGGGCCGTGAACTCGGCCAGGCCCTGCTGGTCAGGGGAGAGCAGGGCGTCGCCGCCCGGGGCCACCAGGTACAGGGAGGCGTAGGGCAGGGTGGTGTCGGGGAGCAGCACCAGGGTGCGGCCCTTGCCCAGGTCCACGGTCTGCACCGCACCGGCCGCGCCCTCTCCGGCCGCGGTCGCTGCCGCCGCGGCCTTTCCGGTGGCGGGCCAGGCCTTGGCCGCGGCAGCGGCCAGCGCCGCGCCGTCGGCCTTGGCGCCCTCGGGCGCGATGACCATGGCGGACAGGGCCTCGGGCCGCAGGTAGGTCCGCGCCAGTTCGCGCAGCCGGGCCTGGTCCGTGGCGGCCAGGTCGTGCAGATAGGCGTCCTCGGCGTCAAGGCCGTTCTCGAAGAACTGGAAGTAGCCCAGCTTGGAGGCCAGGCCGCCCAGGGTCTCCTTGGAGCGCACCAGGTCGTCCTCCAGGTTCAGCCGGGCGCGGGCCAGCTCCTGCTTGCCGAAGCTGGCCTGGCCCAGGCCGGCCAGTTCGCGGCCCAGCGCGGCCCAGAACTCGTCGAGATTGGCGGGGTCCAGGGTGGCCCGGATGTAGAGCACCCCCACCTGGTCCAGGGTGTAGGACGAGGCCGAGATGTCGTCCACCAGCCGGTCGCGGTACTTGAAGGCGCGGTACAGCCGCGAGGTCTCGTCCCCGCCCAGCACCTGGGCCAGGAGCTCCAGGCCCGCGGAATCGTCCGAGTGCAGGTTGGGGAGGGGAAAGGTCGCGGCCAGGTACACCTTGTTCCAGGGGCCGGGCTTCACCTGCACCACCGGGCCGCCCGCGGCCGGGATGAAGGCCGGGGCCGGGCGGTCCGAAAGCACGGTGCGGTTGGCGAGGTCGCCGAAGTACTGCTGGGCCTGGGCCAGGGCGTCGGCCTCGGTCACGTCGCCCACCACCACCAGCAGGCAGTTCTGGGGCTGGTAGCGGGCCGCGACGTAGTCCAGGATGTCCTGGCGGGTGATGCCCCGCACCGTGTCGCGGAAGCCGATGATGGGCCGCTCGTAGGGCGTGCCCTTCCAGGCCATGGCCTGGACGCCCTGGAAGAGCAGGGTGCCGGGCGAGTCCTCGCCGCGCTCCAGCTCGGAGATGACCACGCCCTTTTCGCGCTCCAGCTCCTCGGGGTCCAGGGCCGCGCCGAAGGCCATGTCGCGGATCACGTCCAGGCCCAGGGTCCAGGAGGCCTTGGGCAGGTCCACGATGTAGACCGTGTGGTCGAAGCTGGTGGCCGCGTTCAGGTAGCCGCCCGCGCCCTCGATGTCCTCGGCCACCTGGCCGGGCTTGCGCTTGGCCGTGCCCTTGAACACCATGTGCTCCAGCAGGTGGCTGATGCCCGCCTGCCCGGGCTTCTCGAAGGACGAGCCCGCGTGCACGTACAGGCGCAGGGACACCAGGGGGAAGCGGGAATCGGGCTGGACGAGCACCGACAGGCCGTTGGGCAGCCGGGCGAGCCGGGCTTCCCCGGCCCGGGAGGGGCTAGCGGCGGCCATGGACAGGACCAGGGCCAGGGTGAGCAGGGGTGTGAAATATGGTGTGCGCATGGTTCACTCGCAGCCTCCGTGCGGTTGTGGCGTCGGGGTGGGGTCGCTCGAAAAAGAAAGGCGAGGCGCGCCCCGCTAGGCAGTATAATAGGCCGACTTGGCCGAATGGCAAGCGGCGGAGCGTCCGCCGTGCGGCCTGTGCATTGCCGGGGAGTTTCCGGCCGATTCGGGGGCGGGTGTTCCCTTGGCCGGAAATCGGTGTTATCTCTACCGGCATAGTCGTATTTCCATGGGGAGGATCGCCATGCGCACTCGACATATCTTCAGTATCGTCGCCCTGTTGGTTCTCTGCCTGGCCCTGCCCGCCCAGGCTGCGGAGCCGGTGGGCAAGGTGAGCCGGCTGCAGGGCAAGGGCCTGGTGGTGGGCTACAACACCGTGGCCGACCTGGCCGTGGGCACGCCGGTGCGGCCCGGGGACACCCTGGTCACGCTCACCGGCTCCCTGGCCGAGGTCAGCCTGGACGACGGCTCGTCCCTGACCCTGGCCCAGGCCACGGTGTTCGCCCTGGATCGGCTGGAGTACGGGCCGGACAGGAAGAGCATAGCCCATGCGGCCCTGCGCCTGGTGGGCGGGGCGTTCAAGGCTGCGGTGAACAAGCTGGGCCAGGTGCGCGAGCCGGAGTTCACGGTCCGCACCCCCCTGGCCACCATCGGCATCCGGGGCACCACCTTCTGGGGCGGGTTCCTGGGGGCCGACAAGTTCGGGGTGATGCTGGTGCGGGGCACGGGCGTGTATGTGCAGAGCGAGGCGGGCAAGGTGGAGCTTGCCCAGCCCGGCGAAGGCACCTGGGTCAACCTGGCCACCGGCGCGCTCAAGCCCGTTGCCCAGTGGACCCAGCAGGAAAAGGACATGGCCTACGCCACGGTGACGTTCAAGTAGCGCTGCCCGCGCGCAATCCGCCCCGGTCGCGGCACAGCCTCACTTGCCCGCCTACTCCGGAAAAACCTGCGCGGTCTTGGTCAGGAGGAAGGCGTCGGCCGGGAGGTCCGGGCACACGGCGCGGACCAGGGCCAGGGGGCTGGCGTAGTCCTGGGTCCAGTCCAGGGACAGGCGCACCGCGTCCGGGGGCAGCACCTCCACCCGGGCCAGGAAGGGCCGCACGTCGGACTCCTTCATGCCGCGCTTGGTCTTGCGCACCCAGGGCAGGGTCTCGGCCTGGGCCGCGGCCTCCCACTGGGCCAGGAAGGGGGCCGCTGCGTCGGGCGGCAGCAGAAATCTGAGTTCGTATTCCTCAGCGCAGGATTGGGGCTGCTTACCGGTCAGGGGCAGTTCCTCCACCCGCACCAGGGCCAGGCCCTCGGGCAGCGCCGGGGCCAGGGCGTCGACGGCCTGGCGCATGGTCCAGGGCTCGCGCAAGAACAGGTCGAACCACTCCGCGCCGCTGGCGATGCCCACGGACAGGGCGCGGCCGAAGCTCATGCGGGGCAGGGGGTGGTATCCGGCCGAGTAGGACAGGGGCAGTCGGGCGCGGCGCAGCACGCGGCCCAGGGCCTTTTGCAGCTCCACGCCGGAGAGGAAGCGTTCGGGCCCGGCCTTCCTGTGCCAGATGCGCAGGCGCGCGGCCTTCACGGTCAGGTCCCCCAGGTCGGGCGGGGCGTCGGGCGCGCCGGCCTGCCCGGCCGGGTCCTCCGCATCCTCTGCACAGGGCGGCTCCTGGTCGCGCTCGGGCTGCACCACCCGGGGCCGGATCTCGTTTTTGGCGGCCTCGGCCTCCAGGCGGGAGCGCCGGCCCTCATGGGAGCACACGCCACAGCCCGCGCAGTCGCCGAAGCGGCAGTCCTCGGTCTCCCTGCCCTCCAGGGCCTTGGCCCGCTCGGCCAGCAGGAACGCCTTGGACACGCCGCAGGACAGGTGGTCCCAGGCCAGTTCGCCGCGCGGGTCGCGGGGGGCGTGGTAGCGCTCCGGGTCCACCCCGCAGGCGGCGAAGGCCTCCAGCCATACGGGCAGGGCCAGCTTGTCGGTCCAGGAGGTGAAGAGCGCGCCGCGGCGAAACGCCTCCTCGACCACCGGGGCCAGGGCGCGGTCCCCGCGGGAGAACACTCCCTCCAGCCAGCTCATCTCGGGCGTGTGCCAGCGCAGGGTGAGGCGCTTGTGCGGCCGGAACTGCTCGCGCAGCCGGCCCACGGCCGCGCGCACCGCCTCCAGCGTCATCTGCGGCTCCCACTGGAAGGGCGTGTGCGGCTTGGGCACGAAGGGCGACACCGAGGCCGTGACCTGCACCCGCCTAAGCCGCGGGTCCGCCGCGGCCAGCACCTTGCGGCACAGGCCCACGATGGCGTCGCGGTCCTCTTCCGTCTCGGTGGGCAGGCCGATCATGAAATACAGCTTCACCTGCTGCCAGCCGTGGCCGAACAGGGTGCGCACGTGGGCGATGAGGCCCTCCTCGGTCACGCCCTTGTTGATCACGTCGCGCAGGCGCTGGGTGGCGGCCTCGGGCGCGATGGTGACCCCGGTGCGCCGGATGCTGGCCATGGCCCGCATGACCTGGGGCGACACCGAGCCCACCCGCAGGGAGGGCAGGGCCAGGCTCACCAGCTCGGCCCGGCAGGGCGGGGTGAGGGACGCGAACAGCCGCGCCAGGGCGGAATAGTCGCCCGAGGACAGGGAGAGCAGGGAGAGCTCCTCGAACCCGGTCTGGGCCAGGGTGCGGCGCGCGGACTCGATCAGGCTCTCCGGGCTGCGCTCGCGCACCGGCCGGTAGAGCATGCCCGCCTGGCAGAAGCGGCAGCCGCGGGTGCAGCCCCGGGCGATCTCCAGGGCCAGGCGGTCGTGCACCGCGTCGCCGTAGGCCGTGACCTGGGCCTCGGGGCAGGGCGCGGCCTCCAGGTCCGCCACCAGCCGCTTGTCCACCCGCTCGTACCCGGCCACCAGCGGCCCGGGCGGCAGGCCCGGCCCCCGGTCCGTGAACAGGGAGGGCACGTACACCCCGGGGATGCCGGCCAGGCCGGCCAACAGCTCCCGCCGGCCCGCGCCCGCGGCCTTGAGGTCCGCGATGGCCGTGAGCACCTCGGGCAGGGCCTCCTCGCCGTCGCCCAGCACCATGGCGTCCGCAAAGGGGGCCAGGGGCTCGGCCGCAAAGGCGCAGCCGCCGCCGGCCAGCACCACCGGGTGCTCCGGCCCGCGCTGGTCGCTGCGCAGCGGGATGCCCGCCAGGTCGAGCATGTACAGCACGTTGGTGTAGCACAGCTCGTGGGTCACGTGGAACGCCACCGCGTCCAGGGCGGACAGCGGGGTGTCGGACTCCAGGGTGCACAGGGGCGCGCGGCGTTCGCGCAGGATGGCCGCCACCTCCTCGGAGGGCGCGTACGCGCGCTCGGCCCACATGTCGGGCCGGGCGTTCACCGCGGCATAGAGGATGCGCTGCCCCAGGTAGGACATGCCCACCTCGTACAGGTCGGGAAAGGCCAGGGCCACCCGCGCCCGCACCAAGGCCGGGTCCTTGCGCACGCTCCCGGGCTCGGTGCCCAGGTAGGCCGAAGGCCCGGTGAACAGCGGCAAAAGCTCACGCATTCGGGCTCCAAGATGACTGGGGGAGAAGGGGGGAAAACTTTTTCTGGCGGAAAAAAGTTTTCCCCCCTTCTCCCCCAGACCCCCTCATCCCTCCTTTCAAAAACCGCCATCAATGGGGGCGGCGCAGGGCGGGGGGAACGGTTCGCTGCCGGGATATTTATTTCTTGAGCAGCTTGGAGAGGTCGGCCACGCCCTTGGCCCCGCCGCCGGTGAGGTTCTGCAGGCTGCGCAGGTCGCTGGGGCCGGACAGGGTGAGGTTGGTCACGGCCTCCATGTACTTGGTCTTCAGCTCCTCGGGGCACTTCTTGTACTCGTAGAGCACGTGCGCCAGGCTGATTTCCGCGTCCATGGCCGTGTCAAAGGGATAGCCGAAGGGCAGCATCACCATCTGCACGCCCTGCTGGGTGGGGATGGTCTGGATCGCGGCCGCGTCCTTGATCTTGCCCGCCGGGGCATCCCATTTGCCGATCACGATGTCGCCGTTGATGAGCTTGGCCATTCTGATGTCGTACGCCATGGGGCGGTCTCCTTCTGGGTCGGATGTGCGCCAGGAACGTAGGTACCCGCCCCGCGCTTGTCAAGCAAAGCCCGCGCGGCGCGTGTTTTGGGGAGTTTCCATATTTTTTTGGAAGGAGACTTGACCCGTAGGGAATGGTGCATTAGTTTTGATATACCCAGCCAGGGTATAGTATCAAACCAGCAAGGAGGGCGCCATGACCCAGCCCGACCGCGCGGACCCGCGCCACAAGAACGTCCTCTCCCGCCTGCGCCGCATCGAGGGACAGATCCGCGGCATCCAGAAGATGGTGGAGGAGGGCCAGGACTGCGAGCAGATACTCATCCAGGTCAAGGCCGCCCAGTCCGCCCTGCGCGCCGCCTCGGGCCTCATCCTCAAGGGCTACCTGGCCAAGTGCTATGACCGCGGCGGACCGGAAACCCCGGACGAGGTGCTGGAGCGGCTGCACCGCACCGCGGACATCATCACCAAGTTCATCGAATAGCGGCCCGCCCGGGCCAAGGAGGACGCCATGGCTTCCCCGGATTCCCCGGAAAAACAGAAGTACACCTTCATCTGCTCGCGCGACACCCTGGACGGCGCGTACCCCTCCCTCATCCTGGCCCTCAACGCCGTGCGCCTGGGCCACGAGGCCACGCTGTTCTACACCTTCATGGGCGTGAACATCGTGCGCAAGGGGTACCTGGCCAAGCTCAAGTTCCATCCCCCCGGCTTCATGGGCGCCATACCGGGCATGTCCAGCCTGGCCACCTCCATGATGAAGAAGCAGATCGAGAAGGCCAACATCCCGGACATCGAGGACCTGCTGGAAATGGCCCAGATCGAGGGCGTCCGCCTGGTGGCCTGCAAGATGACCATGGAGATGATGCAGATTCCCGAAGAGGACCTGCTGGAAGGCGTGGAGATCATGAACGCCGAGCAGTACCTCAAGATCGCCGGCCAGTGCGCCATCAACATGTTCACGTAAGGAGACAGCCATGACCGCTTCACTGTGCAGCCTGCACTGCGGGCACTTCACCGGCGTGGACCCCGTTGCCGTGGCCGAGGCCCTGCCCGGGCTCAAACACGCCTTTTCCCACGTGGACTACGCCGACGCCCAGCGCACCCTGGAGCTCACCGGCGCGCGCGGCCTGGACGACGACCCCGAGGCCCTGACCCAACTCCTGGACGCCCTGTCCCGCCTGCTGGCCGACGACGGCCGGGGCTCCATCATCCTGCGCTGCGAGAACACCGAGATCTGCTACTTCCGCAAGGGCATGTGGACCCTGCTGGCCATGTCCATCCCCCCCGACCCCTTCGACCGCATCCGCCACGCCGGCTGATCCCCCCCCGGCCGGCGCGCACGCCACGAGGGCGGCCCTCCCCCGGGCCGCCCTCGCTTTTTCCGGCCCCCTTTGACCTGCATCAAAGGCGAATCCCCCTCCCGGCCTTACCCTGGGGATGAAACCGTGTTGCAGAGCCGGCAAGGCCCAGGCCCGTCGGCCCCCTGCCGGCAAGGAGGATTCCCATGCAGACCTTCAGGCTCTCCGAGACCCGCGAGTTCCGCGATGCCGGGCTCAAGAAGTTCCTGGTCCACGATTCCTACAACTTCCGCATCATCAACTTCAACCTCAAGGCCGGGCAGGAACTGCCCGTGCACAACCACGACCTGGACGGCGAGCTCTCCATCCTGGTGCTGGAGGGCGAGGGCGAGTTCCTGAACGGGACCCTGGAGGCCATCCCGGCCGCGCCGGGCGACGTGCTCCTGTCCCAGGTGCGCGAACCGCACGGGGTGCGGGCCAGGACCGACATGCGCATCCTGGTGACCATCGCGCCCCCGGTCTAGCCGGCTGCATCCGCCCAGGATCACACGGCTCTTTCCCCTGCCATGGAGGGGCGCGGCACCGCCCGCGCCCCTGTTTCCCGCCTCCCTCTTCCCGCGCTTTCCGGCGGACGCCACGTCGCGACAACGTGATTGAGTAACTGTCATGCCCCGTGGTATGCTGCCACGAAACCTGTTGGTCAGCGCGGTTCCGCGTCCTCGCCGCATCCGCCTCCGGGCGGGCCGGCGGCGGGCCGGGACCGCGGGGAGGAAGGGTTTGAAGCTGTCCGGATTCCTGGCGGGCCTTGCGCTGTGCCTGTGCCTCCCGGTCCTGGCCGGTCCGGCCCAGGCCCGGGAGCCGCTGCGCATCGCGTTTGTCGACTTCCCGCCGTTCCACTGGCGGGACGGCCAGGGCCGCATGGCCGGCTTCTTCCATGAGATCGTGGCCGAGGCCGTGGAGCGGCGCATGGGCATCCCCACCACCTGGGTGTCCCAGCCCTGGGCCAGGTGCCAGGCCAGCGTCCGGGACGGGGCGGCCGACGCCATGCTCACGGTGCCCACCCCGGAGCGGGCCGAGTACGCGGCGGCCAGTCCCGAGCCGTTCTACATCAAGCAGGAGAGCGTGTTCACCTGGGCCGGGCACCCCCGCCTGCAGGAGATGCGCGCCCTGGCCACCCTGGGGGACATCCGCGCTGCCGGGTTCTCGGTGGTGACCTACAACGAGAACGGGTGGAACAAGGCCAATGTGGAGCCGCTGGGCATCCCGGTGCACACGGCCAATTCCCTGCAGAGCGTCTGGCGCATGCTGGCGCTCAAGCGGGGGGACCTGGTCATCGAATGGCCCCCGGCGGCCTGGCCGGACATCCGCGCCCTGGGGCTCGAGTCCCAGGTGGTCCAGACCGGGGTGGTGCTGGCGAACCTGCCCTTCCACCTGCTGGTGGGCAGGAAATCGCCATACCTGGGCATCCTCCCCGAATTCAGCCGCACCATCCGGGCCATGCGGAAGGACGGCAGCCTGGAGCGGATCCTTGGGGCCTACCGGTAGGCGCGGGCCGGCCCGCGGGGCTCCTAGCACAGTTTTCCCGGCCACCGGCCGGTCCCGCATGGGCACGAGCAGACCATGACCACAGCCCCTTCGCACCGCTCCCTGGCCAGCCGGCTTTCGCTCTTCCTGGGGCTGTCCTCGGCCGTGCTGAGCATGGCGGTCCTGGGCCTCATCGCGGGAGTCTACATCCAGCGCTCGCATGCCCACATGGGGGAGCACGCCCAGCGCACCGCCGCCTTCCTGGCCGAATCCCTGGAATACCCGCTGTGGAACCTGGACCTCGACGCGGTGCAGGCCATCGGCCAGGCCCTGGCCCAGGACCACGTGGTGGGGCTGGTCGAGGTCTTCGGAACCCAGGGAGAGACGCTCTACATCCACCAGACGCCGCACGCCATACTCATGGAGCGCCGGGCCAAGGTGGCGCACGGCGGCCAGGTCATCGGCGAGGTCCGCGTGGGCCTGAACGACCTGGAGCTGCGTTCGACCCTCTGGCCCGTGGTCCTGACCGGGGCCGGCCTGGCGGGCCTGATCATCCTCTTGCAGTACCTGCTCCACCGGCTGTTCTTCCGGCCCCTGCTGGACAAGCCCTTCGCCTCCCTGGACCGGCTGATCACCGCCTATTCCGCCGGGGACTTCTCCGCAACCCCGCCCCAGACGCCCTATGCCGAGTTCGCATCCCTGTTCGGGCTGCTCGCGGACATGGGGCGCACCATCGAGCGCCAGGTGGACGACCTGAAGGCGAGCCGGGAGCAGCTTTCCCTGGCCCTGGACGCTGCCAACGACGGCCTGTGGGACTGGGACGTGGCCTCGGGGAAGGCCTTCTTCAGCCCCCGCTACTACACCATGCTCGGCTACGAGCCCGGGGAGTTCGAGGGCGGCTACGAGGCCTGGCGGAGCAGGGTGCACCCCGACGACCTGGTGCGGGTGGAGCGGGTCTTGGCCTCCTGCATCGATGGGGAGCTGGACGTCTTCAAGGCCGAGCTCCGCATGAGCGGCAAGGGCGGCCAATGGCGCTGGATCCTGACCCGGGGCAAGGTGGTGGAGAGGGCCGCGGCGGGCCGCGCCCAGCGCTTCGTGGGCACCCACGTGGACATCACCGCGCGCAAGGAGCTGGAGTTGCGCCTGGCCGACCAACTGGCCTTCCAGCAGGCGCTCATGGACACCATCCCCTACGCGGTGTTCTACAAGGGGGCGGACACGCGGTTCCTGGGCTTCAACACGGCCTACGAGGAAATTTTCGGGGTGCGGCGCGAGGACCTGCTGGGCAAGCGGGTGCTGGACCTGGAGTACCTGCCCCCCGCGGACCGGGCGGCCTACCAGGCCGAGGACGAGATGGTCATCGCCAATGTGGGCCGGGTGCAGAAGGAGATGCCCATCCCCTTTGCCGACGGCCAGGTGCACGAGACGCTCTATTCCGTGAGCGGCTTCCGCCAGGCCGACGGCTCCCCGGGCGGGCTCATCGGCGTCATCGTGGACATCTCCGAGCGCAAGCGGGCCGAGGCGGCCCTGCGCCAGTCCGAGGAGAAGTTCTCCCGGCTGTTCATGTTCTCGCCCGACAACATCACGCTCAGCGAAATGGAGACCGGGAGATTCGTGGAGGTGAACGAGAGCTTCCTGCGCTACCACGGCCTGGCCCGGGAGGAGACCATCGGGCGCACGGCCGGGGAGTTGGGCCTGTTCGTGGACAAGCGCCGGCGCAGGGAACTGGTGGAGGCCCTGGAGGGCCGGAGCAGGGTGGAGAACTTCGAGGTGGAGGTCCGGCGTGGGGACGGCACCTTCGGGGTGGGCTCCATGTCGTCCCAGATCGTGGAGATCGGGGGCCGGTCCCTCATGATGTCCATCCTCCGGGACATCACCGAGACCAAGAAGATGCAGGAGGTCATGGTCCAGACCGAGAAGATGATCTCGGTGGGCGGCATCGCCGCGGGCGTGGCCCACGAGATCAACAACCCCCTGGGCATCGTGCTCCAGGCCACCCAGAACCTGGTGCAGCGCACCCGGGCGGACCTGCCCAAGAACATCGCCGCGGCCCGGGAGATCGGCCTGGACCTGGACCTGCTGCGCCGCTACATGCAGGCGCGCAAGCTGGACGTCTTCATCACGGACATCCAGTCCGCGGCGGTGCGGGCTGCGGCCATCATCCGGCACATGCTGGATTTCAGCCGGCGCAGCGAGTCCAAGCGCATGGTCTGCGACCTGCCCGGCATCGTGCGCAAGGCCATCGACCTGGCCCAGAGCGACTACGATCTGAAGAAGAGCTACGATTTCAAGAGGATCCGGATCGACATGGAGGTCGCGGACGACCTGCCCGAGGTCAACTGCACCGAGACCGAGATCGAGCAGGTCATCCTGAACCTGTTGCGCAACGCGGCCCAGGCCATGGCCACGTCCGACCCGCCCGTGGCGGAGCCCTGCATCGGCATCCGGCTGTCCGCCCTGCCCGGGGGCGTGCGCGTCGAGGTGCAGGACAACGGGCCAGGCATCCCCCCGGCGATCCAGCGCCGGATCTTCGAGCCGTTCTTCACCACCAAGGCCCCGGGCGTGGGCACGGGCCTGGGCCTCTCGGTGTCCTACTTCATCGTGACCAAGGGGCACGGCGGAAGCATGCGGGTTGAGTCCACCCCGGGATATGGTACACTCTTCACCATGGACCTGCCCACGGAGGATGCCCGCACATGACGTCACCCTTTCCCCGTCTGCTCATCGTGGACGACGAGGAGCAGATCCGACGCCTGATCATGGAGTTCCTTGAGGACTACGAGGCGTTCGACATCCGGGGCGCGGGCTCCGGCGAGGAGGGGTTGCAGGTCCTGTCCCAGGTCCCCGCCGACCTCTGCGTGGTGGACTTGCGCCTGCCGGGCATGGACGGCGAGGCCTTCATCCTGGCCGCCCACGGGCAGGGGCTGTGCCCGCGCTTCCTGCTGCACACCGGTTCGGTGGACCACACCCTGTCCGACGAGCTGCTGGCCGTGGGCGTCACGGACCAGGACGTGTTCATCAAGCCCAACGACCTCGAACGCCTGGTGGACCGCATCCAGGAGCTCCTGAAGTCCCGGGGCGGCTGAGTCAACTCAGCCAGGGGGAACGACATGCGCCGCATCGCTTGTCTGGCCCTGTGGGTGGCCCTGGTCGCCGTCCATCCCGGAATCGCCGGCGCGGAACAGGGCGCGAAGCTGGAAGTGGTCTATACCAAGTGGTTCCCTTACACCTACACCGACAACGGCACGGCCGCCGGCTTCGAGGTGGACATCCTCAGGCGGGTCCTGCACGACATGGGCAGGGAGGCCAGCTTCACGGAACTCCCCTGGAAGCGGTGCCTCGCCAGCCTGGCCCAGGGCCGCGCGGACCTGCTGGTTTCCCTGTTGAGGACCCCGGAGCGGGAGCGGTTCGCGGCATTTCCCGACGAGCACATCAGCGTCTCGCGGACCGTCCTGTTCACTGCCACGGACAACGAACTGCGCTATGACGGCGGCCTGAAAAGCCTGGCCGGCCGCAAGATCGGGGTGATCATGGGCTTCAGCTATGGCGAGGCCTTTGACCGGGCGGATTTTCTGGACAAGGACCCGGCGGTGGACGCGGATACCTTGATCCGGCGTGTGCTCCACGGCCACAACGCCCTGGCTGCGGAGAACGAATACGTGGCCAAGGCCTTGGCGACCCGCCTGGGCGTCCGGGACCGGTTGCGCTTCCTGGAACCGCCCATCCACGAGCAGAAGCTGTACGTGGGGTTCTCCCGCGCCGCCGGCCGCCAGGCCCTGGCGGAGGAGTTCTCCCGCGCCCTGGCCGCGTTCAAGGGCACTCCCGCGTACGGAGAAATCCTGCAACGCTACGGGGTGGCCGACTAGACGCCGCTCCGGCCGCAGGCTGCCGGGTGGTTTGGCTCCTCCGGCATTCCTGCTCCCTCCGTTTCCGCGCCCCAATGCCGGGCGCTTGTAACGCACTGTAACATGGAGGCCCGCTGGGCCGAAAGAGGAAGCGTGAGCCGGGGCAATGCCGCGGCAACGCGGTTCTGGGCCTTGGCATCGGACCGCGCTGCCGGACAGCCTGCTCGGCCCCAGCGCCGGGGTGATCCCCCCCGGCGGCACCGCCGCCCCGCCGTGGCGTGAAAGAGGACATATGAACCGTGTGATGCGAATGATCCTGTTCGCCCTGCTGGCGGCCGGAGTCGCCGGGTGCGCTCCCTTCGCCCCGGGGCCCCGCGACCTCGCGCCGCAGGGCCTGCCCCGGGGCTACAGCCTGTACGAGGACTGGCCTGCGGACGCCGCCTCCCCGGCCCCGGACCGGTGGTGGACGCAATTCGGCGGCGGGGAGCTGGACGCCCTGATGCGCCGGGCCCTGAGCGGCGACTTCAGCGTGCGCCAGGCCTGGGCCAAGCTCAAGCAGGCCCGGGCCGTGGCCCGCCAGGCCGGGGCCGGCCTGACCCCATCCCTGTCCGCCACCGGCTCGGCCGCGCACACCCGCGCCTGGTCCCAGTCCAAGGGCGTGGAGACCTTCACCCTGAGCGAGGACTTCGAGCTGGGCCTGTCGGCATCCTATGAACTGGACCTCTGGG
>Ga0209269_1000190_pt1 | contig 83139 bp, 96 predicted proteins | sample MTBAKMMethaMetaG_FD_187455 | JGI IMG/M metagenome (GOLD analysis project Ga0209269, IMG submission 187455) | Enrichment culture microbial communities from Arthur Kill intertidal strait, New Jersey, USA, that are MTBE-degrading - MTBE-AKM (Arthur... | ecosystem: Environmental > Aquatic > Marine >...
ACCTGGAACACGATGGTCAGGGAGAAGACCACGAGCAGCGGAACGATGGCCGAGTCCAGGGTGGCCAGCACCTTCTTGGAGCTCTTGTTGGAAGCGGATATGAGCTCCCTGGACGACAGCAGCATGATGAGCAAGATAGCTATGAGCGCCCCGCCTATACCAACACTGATGGCGGTGGTTATGGACACGGCGCTGCTTGCCGCGGCCGTAGTAGTTGCGCTCACAAGTATCAGTGACATTATAGGAAAGCGTCACGCGATACCTGATATAAAACAATTATTCATTCGGTTCCATTTTTGATACACGTTGCCAGGTGAAGTTTCATAATCGGCGAACTCCCGGTCAGGCTTAAATCGACGTTCCTCGTTTGAAGTCCTCGTGTTCGAAACGGCCGATGAGATCCTACGCCGGCGAGGGATGGTCGCCTATGACCGCCACGCCATATCCTGGGAGTGGGAGGGATACCAGCCGACGCTGGTCACCTACGACCTGAAGGCGAAGGAAGTGCGGGAGCTTACGGACCAGTTCCGTCCAGGGGAGCATGTCGACCTTATCATTTCCGATGCCAGAAGGTGCGTTGGTTCCTTCATCGACGGTCGATACGAGCCGTGCAAGATGCGTAACGTCGTCTCCGGACAGTTCGATCAATGTCCTTTGTGCGCTTCCACCTGGATCCCGGTGCAGAACTGCGTGTTCGAGCCGGAATGCGACGGTACGAACATAACCAACGAAAGGTGCCTAGGTAAGGGCGGGGACATCTGCGCCAAGCCCACCCACGTCTACGCCGCTTTCTACGGCGACCTGGTCAAGGTGGGCATGACGCTGTCCACACGATTCATGGAGCGGGCGATCGAGCAGGGAGCGGACGCCATCGCCAGATTAGGCACGTACCCTAACCGAAGAGCGGCCAGGGAGGCTGAGAACGTTTTGTCCAAAGCGCTGCGCGCCACGCAATGGGTGCGGAAGACCACCTTCCTGAAGGCGCAGGGTTCGATAAGGGACCGGGAGACCTACCAAGAGCGCCTGGACACTTTGTTGTCAACATCGAACGGCGTGGCCACCGACCCGGGGGAGCTGAACATGCTGGACGGTTATCCGCTCCTGCCGTACGATCCGTCCAAGGCTTACTTCGCCGAACTGGCCGGAAGACATCGGGGAGAGGTCCTGGGGTGCAAGGGAAAATGGCTCGTTTACCGTCTCCGGGACGAGCGCGTGATGATGCTTGACGTGTCCAGTGTGCCTTCGCATTATGTTACCATCGGCCTGGCAAACCTAAATAAACCGTAACATTATCCATCTCCCTCCGTCAAGCGAACCAAGGAATGTGATCATGGTGCAAGTTCTCAAACCGGAAGAGGTCACCGAGAAGTACGGAAGGCTGTTCTGCCGCGGCGTGTTCACGCTGGTGGACGAGAAGAACGGCGTCGCCCAGGTAATCGAGGAATGTTCTGCGAAAGGCCCGGTGGAATGGGACGCCTGCAACCGCAAGCGCGCTGGAGGCGCGATAACCAACATCACCGTGGAAGGGAACACCATAATCATGGACACCATAATCGGCGAGGGAGAGCTGCACTTCGGACCCGCTTCCAAGGACCTCGGGGGGCAGGGGCTGCGTTCCTTGATCGTCGACGGAGATAACGTACGAACCACCTGGGTCGGTCTGGCCGGCGCCAGCGTGGGCGTCGGGGCGTGCATGCCCCAGGGACCGGGGACCATCGCAACGGAGTACCCGGACGATGTTAAGATAGGTGGCGCCCACAAGGTGGAGGTGACGGTCGTCACCCCGAAGCTGATCCGGGCGATCATCGCTGTCGACGACACGGACACCAAGGAGAAAGGAGCCTCCTGGTCCATGATGCTCAAGGTGGCACGCGAATGCCCCATCGGCACGTTCCTGAAGCACAAGATCATCCAGCTCAATCCGAACGTCCCCGAGAAGACCACCAACTGCTCCTCGTCCGGTGTTAGCTTTGCGCTGAAGGAGAGCGAGCTCCCGGCGTTGCTGGATTACTTCAAGGAGGCCTTCAGGAAATACACCTACTCTTCGCAGACCACCATGGCTTACTACGTGGGATTGCGCATCCCCCAGGAGCTGGAGGACTACGGATGGAACGCCAAGAAGGTCATCTACAAGCCGCAGCAAGCTTTGGACGTGGCGAACAAGACAGGCGTCAAGGTGGTGGAGATCACCGGCAACCGTGGGACCATAGGAGCTGTGGCGGCCATCGGATGCTTCGATCTAGGTGTGAAGGCCGCCGGCCTCCCCGAAGACTTCGAAAGTTAGATTAACGCTCATAGAATTGGTAACCCTGATGTCCAACGAGATCACCCGAGTCATAGCGAACACCGCTTACCAGACCTACGAGAAGCGGCTGTTCAAGGAAGTGATGGAGGGGGACATCCCTGAGCACGTGGCGATAATCATGGACGGCAACCGTCGATTCGCCCAGGAGATCGGGCTGGCCGTTCACGAAGGACATGTCAAAGGCAAGGACAAGTTGGAGGAGGTAATGGAATGGTGCCAGGAGATGGGCATCAAAGTGCTCACCGTTTACGCCTTCTCCACAGAGAACCTCAACCGGGACGAGAACGAGGTCCATTGCCTGATGCAGCTGTTCGAGGAGAGCTTTCTCAAGCTGGCGGAGGACCAGCGCATCCACAAGAACCGCATCAAGGTCACCGTGCTTGGCCAGCGTGAGCTTCTCCCGGGGAACGTCATAAAGGCCATCGAGACGGCGGAGAGCAGGACCAGGGACTATGACAATTACTTCTACAACATCGCCCTGGCCTACGGAAGCCGTCAGGAGATGATCAGCGCCATCAAGCGCATCGCCTGCAAGGTGAAGGACGGCGATCTTTCCGTGGACGACATTGACGAAAAGACCGTCTCCAGCTTCCTGTACACCGCCGATTTCAAAGATCCTGACCTGGTGCTGCGCACCTCCGGTGAGGAACGCGTCTCCAACTTCCTGCTTTGGCAGCTGGCCTATTCCGAGCTGTACTTCACCGACGTGTTCTGGCCCGGCTTCCGCAAGGTGGATTTCATGCGAGCCATACGCACCTACCAGGCCCGGCAGCGGCGCTTCGGAAAGTGAAAAGGGCGGAATTTAAATAGCTCCGATTGTGTCAGCGTGCCAGTGAGCTTTGGTATGAGCAAAGAGGACATCATATTCCTGCACGCGCCGAGCGTTTACGACTTCAGGAAGGAGTTCCTGTTCTACGGGCCGGTGAGCGACATGGTCCCCTCCACGCCGGTCTTCGAGATGTACCCGTTCGGATTCACGTCCATGGCCGCCCACCTGGCCAAGAACGGTTACAAGGTTCGTATCGTAAATTTGGCGAGCATGATGCTCAACGACCGCAAGCTGGACGTGGAGAAGCTCATCTCCAAGCTCAGATCCACGGTCTTCGGCATCGACCTTCACTGGCTCCCTCACGCTCACGGCGCCTTGGAGATCGCCAAGCTGGTCAAGAAATACCATCCTGAGGCCAAGGTCCTCTTCGGTGGCTTCTCCTCCACATACTACCACGAGGAACTGCTTCGTTACCCGCAAGTGGACATGATCATGAAAGGGGACTCGACCGAAATACCTCTCAAACTGCTCATGGACGCCCTTAAGGACGGAAAGCCTTTGGAGGATGTCCCGAATCTCAGCTGGAAGGACGAGAAGGGCGAGCATCACAGCCCCATCACCTACGTCCCGGACTCTCTGGACTACCAGGATGTCGATTACGGCTGGATAGTGCGGTCCGTAATTCGCCACGTGGACCTGGAAGGTCACAAGCCGTTCAAGGACTGGGACCGCTACCCGATCACCATGGTATTTTCCATAAAGGGATGCCATCTCAACTGCACGGTGTGCGGAGGTTCCTGTCCGGCCATGCATAAGTTCCTCAACCGGCAGAGGCCGGCCTTCCGCTCGCCGGAGAAGCTGGCTCAGGACGTCTACAACATCCAGCAGTACATCAAGGCCCCGACGTTCATCGTCGGAGATCCCCGCCGCGGCGGCCTGGACTACATGCAGCGGTTCTTCGCTGAAGTGAAGCGTTTGGGCGTTACGAACTCGTTGGTCTTCGAGTTCTTCACCCCGCCGGACGAGGAGTTCTATAAGCTGGCGTCAACGCACACCAAGGGCTTTGCCGTAGAGATATCTCCTGACTCCCACGACCCGGAGGTGCGCGAGGCCCTCGGACGCAAGTACTCCAACGAGGAGCTGGAAACGTCCATCAAGAACGCCCTGAAGTACGGCGCCGAACGTTTCGACGTCTTCTTCATGATAGGGCTGCCGAAGCAGACCAGGGAGTCGGCGGTTAAAAGCGCGGAGTACGCGAAGACGCTCTATCTCGCCGCTAACAAGGACCCCAGGCTCTGCGTGTTCATTTCCCCCCTCGCCCCATTCCTGGACCCGGCATCGCTGGCCTTCGAGGACCCCGAGCGCTTCGGTTACGTTTCGCTAGCGAGAACGCTGGAGGAGCACCGCGCCCGCTTGACGTCGCCGTCATGGAAGCACGTGCTCTCCTACGAAACGAAATGGATGACCAGGGATGATATCGCCGAGGTCAGCTACGAGGCGGCGGACGCCATAAACAAGGCACGATTCGAGTGCGGCCTTATTGACAAGGAAGAACTGGACTACCGCCTCAAACGTTCGTCGGAAGCGGCGGACATGATGAAGCGCGTCGACGCGGCCATGGCGATCTCGGACCCGGAGGAGAAGCGGAAGGCCTTCCAGGAACTGCAGAGGCGCTCCGAGGAGCTGATGGAGAGCACCATCACCCATAAGCGGGAGATGGAGTGGGCCACGAAGGGACTGATAAGGAGCGTCCCCAGGGCGGCCTGGGCGATACTCCGCGGCGTCTAAGGGAATATCGGCCGGCAGCGGATGAGATTGTTCATCCTCCGCAGCCCGAGGACCTTCATGGCCGTTTCCGTACGCCAGGCGCTGCCGAAGCACAGGTCCGCCAGCACCTTGGTGCGGGCGGCGGTGCGCAAGGGCTTGTAGAGGTGCCGGCGCCATTCCTCCTCGTATTTGCTCAAAGGAGTGCCCTTCAGGACATGCTTCGCCGCCACCGTTCCGGCCACCCGGCCGGCCATGCGGGCGATCGGTATTCCGCCTCCGTTCACGGCCATGACCTGGCCGGCGGCGTCGCCGACGGTCATCACTTGACCGGCCACGGTCCGCTTGGCGGGCATGGACATGGGGACGACCTTTCCATCCGGCTTCCCGGCGGTCAGCCCCTTCATCTTGACGAACTTGTCGAAGTAGTCGACCACCGGTCCCTTGGCGAACTTGCTGCTCACGCCCAGGCCGACATTGGCCGCTCCCTTCTTCGGTATGACCCAGGCGTAACCACCTGGAGCGACCGTCCCGAAGTACATCTCGCAGACCGGTTCGAAATCACCCTTGATCTGGGTGGTGACGGCGGGGCAGAGGTCCTTGGAGCGAGGAAGCCCGACGGCCTTGGCCACCACGGACATCGGCCCGTCCGCGCCCACGACGACCTTGGCCTTGACGGTAAGGTCCTCCGTGCGGACCACCCCCTGTTCCACCCCGATCACCTTCTGGCCCGTCCTGATATCTGCCCCGGCCTTCGTGGCTTGAGAGGCGAAGAACTGGTCCAGCCGGTCGCGGTCGGTGGTGTAGCCATCGAAAGGAAGGTCGTAGCGGGTCATCTTGGGAGAGAAGATCCGGGTGGTGTCCAGCTTCAAAGAGACCAGATCGGAAGGGACCTCGAAAAGTTCAGCGATCCCCTCATAGCCGGGGAACATGGCCTCCATCTCCCTGATGGAGGGCATGAACTCGCCGCAGCGCACGGGAACCCCGACCTGCGCCCTCCTTTCCAGGACCAGCACGTCCGCCCCCGCCTCAGCGGCATACCGGGCGGTGGTGCTGCCTGCCGGTCCGGCCCCTACAATGACCACGTCGACCTTTATCTCCTCGCTCATGTTGCTCACCCCGGCAGGGCGAACGCATCAATGCTTGCGGTCGACCACCGTTTCCGCCAGCTTGCGCAGCCCCTGCTTGTATATGGAATCTGGTACGCCCTCCAAGGCCGTCAGGGCGATGTCCGCGTACTCTTTGGCTCTGATCATCGAGAGCTCGACCGCTTTGGTCCTGGATATCAGCGCCAAGGCCTCCTCCACATCCTTCTCGGTCTTCACCTTCTTGTGGAAGAGCTGAGACAGGCGTGGACCGACCTGGCGGTCCTCCATGGCATGAATAAGGGGCAGAGTGGCCTTGCCCTCGTCGAAATCCACCATGCGCGGTTTTCCCAGGGATCTCTCGGTGCCTACGATGTCCAATATGTCGTCAACTATCTGGAAGGCCATGCCGATGTTGAGACCGTATTCGCCCATGGCGTGTATGCGGTCGGGGCCGGCGTTCGCTAGGTAGGCGCCTATCCTAGCCCCGGCCATGATGGGCTTGGCGGTCTTCCCCTCGATTATGTCCAGGTAGACGTCCAAGGGGGCTATCTCCCCTTCCTTCTCGAACTGCACTATCTCGCTCTCGGCAATGGCCGTGCACGCTTCCGCCACCAGGCTGACTATCTCCTCGTTGAAGAAACCGCCTATGGCGAATGCTTTCACGAAAAGGAAGTCGCCGCTCACCAATGCCTGCTGCAGACCGAACTTCTTGTAAGCCGATAATCGTCCACGCCGCATCTCGGAGCGGTCGTTGATGTCGTCGTGTATCAAGGTCGCGGAGTGGATCATCTCGAAGGCCGCGGCGATCTTGATCGCCTCGCCGACCTCCTTGCCGCCGTTGGCCAAATAGGACAGGATGGTGACGCCGGGGCGCATGCGCTTGCCGCCGGAAGTTATAACGTAATCGCATATCTCGGTTAGAACGGGCTGCTCCGAGCGGATGCTGCGGTGGATCTCCTGTTCCACCATCTGAAGCTCATCCTTAATGGAGGAATCCCAGCCCTGAGACATCGTTCGCTCGATATGGTAAATTTATACTTAACCGTTACTGGCTTTTTAAACGATATCCATGTCCAGCGTTCCCGCCGGGAATGAAAAAATAAGAGAATGGATAAGGGGTTTTCAGGCGAACAATTCCTGAGCGGCATCCTGGCAGAGCTGTATGAAGTACTCCGGGAACACGCCGATACCGATTATCGCCACCACACATATGGCCACCGCGGCCACCATGCTCCTGGGCAGCTTCAGCTTCTCGGACGGTGCACCCTCTTCCAGCTCGTCCACGTACATGTACTTGACCACGCGGGCGTAATAGTACAGGGATATGGCGCTGTTTATGATACCGGCCACGGCCAGCCAGATCATCCAGTCGGAACCTTCCACCGTACCCATTATGGGCGAGGAGAACAGCACGACCTTGCTGGCGAAACCGGCCAAGGGCGGTATTCCGGCCAGGGAGAAGAGCAGCACCGTCATAGAGAAGGCCATGAAGTTGGACCTCTTGGCCAGTCCCTTATAGTCCGCGATCCTCTCTCCGATGGCCACGGTGGCTAACGTCGCCACGACGATGAACGCGCCGCCCTTCATGAAGGCGTGGGTCAATATGTGGAATATGCCGCCGGTCACTGCGTACTCAGTACCTACCGCAACAGCGATCAGGATGTAGCCGGCCTGGGCTATGCTCGAGTAGGCCAGCATCCTTTTGATGCTGGTCTGGTTCAGGGCCGCCAGGTTCCCCACGGTCATGGTGACAATGGCCAGCACGGCCACCACGATCTCCCAGTCGGCCTTTATGGCCAGCATGGCGATGAGGAAGAACTTGAACATGGCCACGAAACCCATCTTCTTGGAGCCGGCCGCCAGCATGGCGGTGATGGTCGTAGGCGCACCTTCATACACATCGGGAGCCCAGGAGTGGAACGGGACCATGGCCACCTTGAAGCCGAAGCCCACGATGACCATGACCAGGGCCAGCCAGAGCATCTCCTTGTACGCTTCCAGAGTACCGACCAAAGCTCCGATCTCCTCGAAGCTGGTGGTGCCAGTGAGACCGTAGACCAGGGATATGCCGAACAGGGTGAAGGCTGACGAGATCCCACCGAAGATGAAGTACTTCGTGGCCGCCTCCGTTCCCTTGATGTCCTTCTTGCGGAAGGCCACCAGGGCGTACGATGACAGGCTGGTGATCTCTATGCCTATGTACAGCACGAAGAGGTCGGTGGCGGACGCCACCAGCATCATGCCGACGGTGGCCAACAGGATCAGGGAGTAGTACTCAGCGGCATGCTTCTCGCCCTCGATGAATCTGGCGGAGGCCAGTATGACCACGAAGGCCACGGCCAGGAATACCAGCATGAACAGGGCGCTGAAGTTGTCCAGGACCAGGAGCCCGTTGTCAAAGGCCACCGACCCCATGTCCTCCACGAAGAACATGATGACGGCCAGCATGGAGAGGCCGACGCCAGCCAGCGATACCGCTGCCAGGAACCGGTTGTCCTTGAGCAATAGGTTAACGGCCGGCAAGGCGAGCGCGAACAGGGCCACGATTATCTCGGGATACAACGCTGTATAATCCACTTAGATCCCTCCCAGAAGGCCCAGAACGGGTCCAAGAGCGGGCCGTATGTAGTCCATGACCAGAGCGGGGAACATGCCGAACAGCACGATGAGACCGCATAGCACCGCCAGGGGCAGCGCCTCGTACCAGTACACGTCATGCAGGTGCTCGGTATCGACCTCCTTGGTCAGCGGGCCGAACAACGTGCGCTGCATCGCCCATATGTAGTAGGCGGCGGTGAAGGCGATGCTGGTGACCGGTATCAGCAGCAACCAGCCGAAGGCATCGAAGGTGGCGGTCATGACCGAGAACTCGGCCACGAAACCGACCATCCCGGGAAGCCCCAGGGAGGCCATGAAGCCGATCATCATGAACGTCGCTCCGAGGGGCATCTTGGCCGCAAGCCCTCCCAACCTGGGAATGTTCCTGGTGCCCGCCTTGTGCTGCACCACACCGCACATCATGAAGAGGACGGCGGTGATGAGGCCGTGGGCGAACATCTGGAACACACCGGCGGCTATGCCGATCTCGGTGAAGGTGGCGAACCCCAGCATCACTATGCCCATGTGGCTGATGGAGGAGTACGCTACCATCTTCTTGAGGTCCTTCTGGGCGATGCACATGATGGCGCCGTAGACTATGGAAAGTATGGCCAGGATTACCATGACCCACTGCCATTCGCTTGCACCGTCGGGCAAAGCCGGGAAGGCCACGCGGATGATACCGTAGGCGCCCATCTTAAGCAGCAGGCCGGCCAGCAGGACCGACCCGGCGGTGGGCGCTTCCACGTGCGCGTCCGGTAACCAGGTATGGAACGGGAAGGAGGGCATCTTCACGGCGAAGCCGAAGAAGAGCGCTCCGAACACGATCACCTGGAACGTAAGGCCGAACATAGGCGACACGGCGTTGATGTCCTCCATGCCGAAGGAGTAGAACCCGTTGAACGAAGCGGCCTCGAAGTACAGGGCGAAGATACCCAGCAGCATGGCCAAACTGGCGATGTGGGTGTAGATGAAGAACTTGATCGCCGAGTAGGCCCTGCGCGGACCGCCCCATACGCTGATCAGGAAGTACATCGGGATCAGCACGACCTCCCAGAAGATGTAGAACAGGAAGTAGTCCAGGGCCATGAAGACGCCTAGAACTCCCAGCTCCAGTACCAGCAGGAGGGCCATGAACTGGTTGGTCCGGTGTTCGATATCCCAGGAGAATATGACCGCCAGGAAGACCAGGAGCGTGCTCAGGAAGACCATGGGCACGCTTATTCCGTCCACGCCTAGTATGTAGGATATGCCAAGCGACTCGATCCAGGTGAAGGACTCCTTGAACTGGTACCCGCCGCCGGTCTGCACATACTGGGTCAGCATGTACAGGGACAGCACCATGGGTATGGCCGAGAAGACCAGAGCGGACATCTTGGCCATCTTGGGGTTCTTGCCCAGGAAGAAGGTGACCACTGCACCGACCAGGGATACGAGCAACATCAGAGATAGTATCGGTATTTCCATGGGATCACCTCAGCACTCCTACGACGTAGAGAAGGATCACGATCACCGAGACACCGATCAGGAGCAGGGTGGCGTAGCTCTGCACGAAGCCGTTCTGCAGCTTGCGCGTCACCCCTCCCATGGCGGTCAGGAAAGCGGCGATGCCGTTCACTATGCCGTCTATGACGTAGCGATCGAACTTGTCCAGCAACAGGGAGAAGCCGTACACGCCCACGTAACCTATCTTATCATAGGCCACCGGGAACTTGTAGCGGTCCAGTAGCAGCTGGTGCATGGCCTTGGGGAACCCCTTGGACACGACCTTCTCCGCCGATATATTGGTCTTATAGAAGCTGAAGTAGGCCAGCACTATGCCGCCGACCGCAGCCACTATGGATATGTAGGTCAGCGGGGAGGTGAACACCTCGGTCAACCGCTCACCAACGCTCAGGGCGTGGGCATGCTCATAGTATACGGCGCCAAAGAACCCGTCCCCGATGAACAGGGAGAACCCGGAGCCAAAGGCCAGGGCGGCCAGGACGACCAGCGGGATCAGCATGGCGATGGGCGCCTCGTGCTTGTGGTGCCCGTGCTCGGTGGCATGCTTGGTGCCCTCGTTGGGCTTTCCCCCGAAGACCATGAACCACATGCGGAACATGTAGAAGGCGGTCATGAAGGCGGTGAGCACTCCCAGTACCCACAGTACCATGAAGGTGAGGCCAGCATCTCCGGCCTCGAACGTGACGGCGAGAACCTCATCCTTGCTCCAGAACCCGGATAACGGCGGGATACCGGCGATGGATATACAGGAGATGAGCATGGTGATCATGCTGACCTTCATGTACTTGCCCAGGCCGCCCATCTTTGCCAGGTCCTCGGTGTGCACGTAGTGGATCACCGCTCCGGCGCCCAGGAAGAGCTGGCCCTTGAAGAAGGCGTGGTTCATCAGGTGGAACAGGCCGGCGCCGAAGGCTATGGAACCTTCCACGTGGTGGCCATGGTGCCACAGGAACGCGCCCGCGCCCAGACCCAGGATCATGTATCCCAGCTGGGAGACGGTCGAATACGCCAGCACTCCCTTGATCTTCGGGGCGCAGAGGGCCATGGTGGCGGCGATGAAGGCGGTTATACCTCCGATCGCTCCGACGAACAGGGAGACCTCGGCGCTGGTGGCGATGATCGGGAAGGACCTGGCGACCAGGTAGACACCCGCGTTCACCATGGTGGCGGCGTGTATCAAGGCCGAGACGGTGGTAGGGCCTTCCATTGCGTCGGGAAGCCAATCATGCAACGGGAACTGAGCGCTCTTGCCTATCGCCCCGCCGAACAGGAAGAAGGCCGCGAAGGCCATCATAGTGGGGTCCGCGGTGTCCAGTGCGTGCCAGACCTCTTCGTAGTTGAAGGTGCCCAGCTGGGTGAACAGGATGAACAGGCCGATCATGAACATGACGTCGCCCACCCTAGTGACCAGGAACGCCTTCTTGGCGGCACGGGCGGCGGAGGGCCTCTCGTACCAGAACCCTATCAGCAGATAGGAACAGACACCGACCAGCTCCCAGAACACGAACATCTGGAAGAAGTTGTTGGCTAGCACCAAACCAAGCATGACGCCCACGAACAGGCAGATCTCGGTGAAGTACCGGTGGCGCCTGGGACCTTGGTCATGCATGTAGGCGGTGGAATAGACCACCACCAGGAAGGCGATGAAGGAGACCACGATCAGCATCATGGCCGCCACGTTGTCCAGGTAGACCCCCATCTCCAAGGTGTACTTGGAGCTTAGGACCACCCAGGTCTGACTGGTGCTGTACACCCTTCCGGTGGTCAGCAGCTCGAAGGCCGTCCACAGCGCCAGGATCATTCCGGCGCCGACGCCTCCGACGGCGATGTAGCCGTTCAGGTCGTTCAGCTTCTTGCCGAAGAGACCGATGAAGACGAAGGCCAGCAGCGGCAGGACCGGTATCAACCATGCGTATTCCAGTATGTCCATCTTTACCACCTCAGCAGGTTAATGTCGTCCACGTTCACGGTCTTCCTCAGCTTGTTGAGGTTCAGCAGTATCGCCAGACCAATGGTCACCTCGGCCGCGGCGATGCCTATGGAGAACAGGGCGAAACCCTGTCCGGTGGCGTCACCGAAGTACGAGGAGAAGGCGACCAGGTTGATGTTGGCCGCGTTGAGCATGATCTCGATGGACATCAGCACCATGATGGCGTTCTTCTTCAGTATGACCCCGGCCGCCCCGATGACGAACAGGACCGATGATATTATCAATACGAACTCCAGCGGGATCATTCGTCATCCTCCTCCTGAGCGATGAACACTCCGCCGATGATGACGGAGAAAAGCAATAGACCTAGCATTAGAACGGCCGCCGCGTAGTCGGTGAATATGGCCGTTCCGATCTCGGCGGTCTTGAGCACGGTACCGCCTATGTCGCCCCATTCAATGGCGAACACGGAGTACAGCATCAGTTCCAGAAGGAGCCCGACGACCAGCACCTTGGCCACTATGGCCTGGGTAGAGTCACCGCGGTTCATTTGGACCGCCTCCTCTTGATGATGTCCTGCTCATACTCCTCGCAGGCGTCTCCCCCGACCATCCGGCGCTTGGTGAGCATGATACCGAACAGGATCAGGACGTTGATGGCGCCCACGTACACGAGTATCTGGATCAGGAACAGGTATTCAGAGTTCAGGAATATGTACAGGATACCGACGCCGACGAACGTGGCCGCCAGCCAAACGACGCTGCGCACGATGTCCTTGGAGATGACCACCATGGCGGCGCATCCGACGGTCAGGGCGCCGAATATCAGGAAGAACAGAGTGGTTCCATCCAAAATCATCACAACACCTCCTTAACGCTAAGGCACGATTTCGGGCATACCTCAACGCACTGTTCGCACACCACGCACTTCACGTTGTCGAACTTGGGCCGCTTGATCGGCTTCTTGGTCTTGGGGTTGACCTCGCCGGTCTCCGCCATCTCGATCGCCCCGGTCGGACAGGTCTTGGCGCACCTCGAGCAGGAGATGCACTTGGATGCGTCCAGATCGATGGTGTCATGGACGTACGGGTCGTTCTTGGCGTAGGTCTTGATCTCTCCGCCGGCCTTCATCTCGGACAGCAGGGCGAAATCGAAGTTCACCTCGTAACCGGGCTTGTGGGGGTGCTGCAGCTTGACCGGGTCGAATATCAGACCTCCACGGCTGTAGGAGCACAGCTCGAACTCGGGGGTGACGATCATGGCGTTGGTCGGGCACACTTCGGCGCAGTTGCCGCACATCATGCAGCGTCCTACGTTCACCTGCGGGCGCCTGACCTTACCCTTCTCAGCATCCTGGAAATCGATCATCTCGATGCACTGGTTCGGGCATTCCTTGGCGCAGCGGGCGCAGCCTATGCACCTTTCCAGCACTATGCCGGGCCGTCCGCGGAAGTTGTCGGGGTAGAGCAGCTTCTCCCAGGGATACAAGATGGTGCAGGGCCTGTGCTTCGTAGCGCGTATCGCACCCTTGAAGGTGACCTTCATGGTCTTCAATATGTAACCGGTGGCCCGGAAGTGATCGGCCTTAGTGTACCTTCTTTCCTCGATCCTCATCAGAACACCCCCGCGACCTTAAGGGCGACAGCGATCAACAGGTTGATCACGGCCATGGGCAGGAGCCGCCTCCAGCCCAGTTTCAGTATCTGGTCGGTCCTGATCCTCACGGTGGCCGCACGGACCCATATGAAGAAGAAGAACACCACGAACGTCTTGCCCAGGTACCACGCTTCCGCCCAAATGAACTCGGGACCGGCCCAACCGCCCAGGAAGAGCATGGTGAACAGTCCGCTGAGGATGTAGGCCCGGAAGTAATCGGAGGCCATCTGCAGACCCCATCGCACATCACCGTACTCGGTGGCCCATCCTTCAACTAGTTCCGCCTCCGCTTCAGGCAGATCGAACGGTATGCGCTCGGACTCCCCGATGGCGGCTATGAAGAAGGTCAAGGCGCCGATGCACAGCGGTACGATGAGCCAGATGTTCTCCTCCTGCCAGGTGACGACGCCCACGAAGGACAGGTCCCCGGTGAGAACGACCACGGCGACGATGCACAGCAGGAGCGGTATCTCCAAAGCTATCAGCTGCGCGGCGGCCCTCATACCACCGATCAAGGTGAACTTGTTGTTGGAGGACCACCCGCCTATTAGGATGGAGAACGGCCCGAAGGCGAATATCGCCACGCCCAGCAGCACGGCCAGGTTGACGTTTATAACATAGAAGTTGTCAGAGAAAGGTATGCATCCGAACAGCATGAAGGTCGAGGCCAGGTACGCGAATATGGCCAGCTCGAACAGCCGGTGGTCGGAGTCCTTGGGCACGATATGCTCCTTCAGTACGACCTTGATACCGTCGGCGAAGTTCTGGAAGAAACCGAGGAACCCGACCTGGGTACCGCGGCGGTCCATGAACCTTCCCAGGAACTTTCGTTCCTGCCAAATGAAGCACAGCCCGAACATCATGGCCGTGATAAGGAATATAACCGCGACCAGCAAGGTGGAGACGAAGTCGACCACCGGAGCGGTCTGCAGCCATTCCCCGAAGTCGCTGAGGAATCCCAGCTTGGTCCAATCGAGGAGCGCGGCGACCAGTCCCAGCAGCCACTCGGTGAAGTTGGTCAGTTCAATGTAGAGGTTCGACATCTGATCACCTGTCCGTTTCTCCTATGCACATGTCCATGACGCCCATGATGGCCGGTACGTCGGAGATCTTGAAGCCGACCAGCATCGGCGGCGAGGCGGACAGGTTCACGAAGTTCGGCGACCGCACCTTGAGCCGGTACGGTCTCTCCGTTCCATCGCTGACCATGTACATCAGCGATTCTCCGCGGGGGTCCTCCACGTGGCATACCACGTTCCCCTTCGGCGGGCACCTGGGCACCTTCACCCGGATGGGGCCGGAAGGCACCGCGGCCAAAGCCTGGCGGACGATCTTCATGCTCTCGCGCATCTCGTCCATGCGCACCCGGTACCTGGCGTACACATCGCCGTCGGTGTGCGTGCAGACCTCGAAATTCATGTCCGCGTAGACCTCGTATGGGTCCAGCTTCCGAAGGTCCATGTCCACGCCGCTAGCCCTCATTATCGGGCCGGTGAGGCCGAGGTTCATGGCGGTCCTGCCGTCGATCTTGCCTATTCCGACGGTCCTCATCAGGAACGGTTCGTTCTCGTCCATCAGCGACTCCAGGTCCCGCAGGCGCTTCTCGAACTCGTCCAGAACGCGAAGGACGTCGCGCTCGTAGTTCTCGGGGAGGTCGGTCCTGACCCCTCCGATGCGGCAGTAGTTGTATGTCATGCGCGCGCCGCTCAACTTGCAGAGCAGGTCCAGGAACAGCTCCCTCTCCCTGATGGACCAGGTCATGATGGTATAGCTTCCGAGGTCGGTACCGACGGCCATCAGCCAGGTCAAGTGGGACGTTATGCGCTGCAGCTCCAGGACGGCCACTCGGATGTACTTGGCGCGGTCTGGGGCCTCGATGCCGAAAAGCCTCTCGGCAGTGAGGCAGTAAAGATGGTTCCAGGAAAGGGACGAGCCGTAGCAGAGACGGTCGGCCAGCGGAACTATCTGAGAATAGGTGCGGTTCTCCACCATCTTCTCCCAGCCGCGGTGCAGGTAGCCGATGATCGGCTCGGCCTGGGTGATGGTCTCTCCCTTCAACTTGACCCTGAGGTTCCACAGACCGTGGTTGAAGGGGTGCTGGGGACCCATGTTGATCCACATCTCATCGGATGGCATTTCAGACCCTCCTTCCAACGATGAAGTCCTTCCTCAGCGGGTGGAACCTGAACTCCTCGGGCATCATTATGCGGCGCAGGTCGGGGTGGCCTTTGAAAACGATCCCCATGAGGTCATAAGCCTCCCTCTCGTGCCAGTTGGCCCCGCCCCACAGAGGGGTGATGGAGTCCACGGTGGGATCGTCCCTGGGCAGGTCGACCAGCACCTCGGACAGAATGTGGTTGGTCCACGAGGATAGGTGAAACACGACGGTGAAATGGTCCATGTAGTCCACGGTGGTCACGCAGGAACAGTGCTCGAAGTTGAGACCTTCCTTCATGAACTCGCATACTTCAAACGATATATCGCGGGGGACCTGTAAGTGCAGCCTCTTGGGGGCGGCCTTCAGGACCTCCACGGCAGGGAACTTTGCCTTAAGGTCGTTGGCTAAGTCTTCCACGGACCGGTCGGGCGTGTCGTAAACTATGACTTGGCTCATCTTAACACCTCAATCGTCCAGGAAGCTGCCGCGGTTCTCGGCGGTCAATTTTCGGTTCAGCATGTTGAAGGCCTGGATCATGGCCTCTGGTCGGGACGGGCATCCGGGGATGTAGACGTCCACGGGAATGAAGGTGTCCGCGCCCTGTATGACGTTATATGCGTCGTACCACGGACCGCCAGATATGGTGCATTCGCCCATGGCTATGACCCACTTTGGAGAAGGCATCTGCTCGTACAATGCCTTCAGGGAAGGTCGTAGCTTGGCGGATATCCAGCCGTTGAGAAGCAACACATCGGACTGCCTCGGGGAGGACCTGAAAACTATGCCAAGGCGTTCGGCATCATAGCGGGGACCGCCGGCCGCGGCCATCTCCAAGGCGCAGCAGGCGATACCGAAGTGCAATGGATAAACGGAGTTCCTCTGCCCCCATGACCATATGGGGGCGGTGATCTTGTCAATGACCTGCTTTCCGCCGGTGGCCACCATGGTCTCCCGCATCATGGTCTTGGTCATCTCGCCAAATTGCTTGGCGGTCATGGTCATGGCGTTGAATGACAGGTCTATATCCACAATATCCTCTCCTTCTTCAAAGAGTAATAGACACCGGCGAGCAGGATGACGAGGAACGTTATCGCCGCGATGTTGGCGATGTCGGAGAGTCCTTCAAAGGCCATGGCCCAAACGATAAGAAAAACCGTGAGGATATCAAAGGCCACGAATATGATGGCGTAAATATAGAATTGAACATGGAACTGAATTTGGGCCACTCCGATGGGCCTCTCACCGCACTCGTAGGTCGTGTCTCTCATCTCAGCTTGCTTCGTTGGTCTGAATAGCTTCCCCGTGATAATGGCGACGGCGGGGATAAGTAGAGCTACCAGAGCAAAGATTGCTACCGGGAAATAGTCATCTACGAGCATTGTAGGGGGATAATGCTTCCTTTATTTAAACTTTTGAGATTCTTGGGGGGTCGATTGTGAAGGTTTTTTTGGTATGACCAGATAGTTATATTTCTACATATCAATAATAAAAAATATTCGACCTTTTTTGCCCGATTCCGGGCGATGAGATATTAATATTCTAGAGCCGAATGTTATTATCATGCAGGAAGAGCGGAGAAAGGTAGCCGTCCTGCTCGAGGACGATTACGAGGATTTGGAGCTTTGGTATCCCTACTATAGATTGATTGAGGCGGGCTACGAACCGGTCCTGATCGGACCTAAGGTGGGGACCTACCGAGGCAAGCACGGTTATGAGGCGAAGACGGCACTGTCCGCGGACAGGGCGGATGCCCGCGACCTCCTTGGAGTGATAGTTCCGGGGGGATACGCGCCAGATCGGCTCAGAAGGCATGCCTCCGTCGTCGAATTTGTTCGCAGCGCTTTCGACCAGGGGCTGCTCGTCGCCTCCATATGCCACGGCGGATCGCTGCTGGTCTCGGCCAACGTGGTGCGGGGGCGCAAGGTCACCTCTTTCCATTCCATCGAGGTCGACCTCATAAACGCTGGAGCCCGGTACATGGACCGGGAGGTGGTGGTCGACGGGAACCTCATCACCTCCCGTTCACCAGCCGACCTGCCGGCGTTCATGAGGGAGGTCCTTAGGTTCTTCAAGGAGATGAAGACCAAATCGGATTAATACGAAGTTATCGATTGAAGGTCAGCCAATCATGGGTGTTATCATGAGGATCGGATTCGTAGGCGCGGGTAACATGGCCGAGGCCATGATGAAGGGCATCATAGGGGCCGGCGTGGCCAAGACCGAGGACTTGATCGCCAGCGAGATCGTGCCGGAGAGGCGTGATTACATAACCAATACTTTGGGAGTGCAGACGGTCTCCGACAACATCGAGGTCGTGCGCTCGTCGGACGTGGTGATCTTGGCGGTAAAGCCCCATCACGTCGGACCGGTACTTGACGAGCTGAAACCGTATCTCAGCGGCAGCCACCTCCTCATATCCATAGCCGCCGGGGTCAAGATATCGTTCATGGAATCTCATCTCAACTGGGGCGTCCGGGTGGTCAGGGTCATGCCCAACCAGCCCTGCTTCGTTGGAGCGTCGGCCTCCGGGTTCGCCCTGGGGCGCTCGGCCAAGAAGGAGGACAAGGAGACGGTGCAGAGCATCCTGAACTCCGTTGGAGTGGCCTTCGCCCTTGACGAGAAGCTGCTCGACGCCGTCACCGGCCTCAGCGGCAGCGGTCCCGCCTACATCTACCTGGTCATCGAGGCCATGGCCGACGGAGGTGTTCTGGCAGGACTCCCCAGGGACGTCGCCCTGCAGCTGGCGGCGCAGACCGTCATCGGAGCGGGCAAGACCTACCTGGAGACCAAGAAGCACCCTGGCGAGCTTAAGGACATGGTGGCCTCCCCGATGGGAACGACCATCGAGGGCCTTCGGGTCCTGGAAGAAGCGGGAGTGCGCGGCGCCTTCATCGACGCCGTGGAGGCCGGGGCCAAGCGCAGCGAGGAGCTGGGCGGGAAGAACTGATCATCTCTTGCGGGTAGTACGCAGAGGCGAGCCGCACACCGGACAGTCCGGGTGCGACTCCTTGAAGACCTTGCCGCAGCCGGTACACAGGTAGTTCCAGCGGACCACCTTGGTGATGCCCTTCATGTTCATGGGCATGAACTCCAGACCCAGCACCGACGCCAAGTTCTGGATGGAGTAATCGTCGGTCACCACCGCGGCCTTGAGCTCGTACGCCAGAGCCAGAACTTCCATGTCTGTCCTTGATAGGCGTGAGGAATCCCCCGTCCCTTTGGCGGCCTCCCTCACCTTGGACAGGGAGGCGGTCGTGGCCTGCGACACCTTGAGCATCGGTATGAGGTTCTCGGCCCGCCGGTCGTTGTACTTCTCCAGCTCAGCCAGCACCCCCTCCGTGACAAATGCTTCCCAGTCCGGGGGAACCTGTTCCAGCCCGAAGAGGGCCGAGGTGTCCAATACGACCTTCACGAACTGGGGATGGTCTATCGCCCTTGATAACTTTACGCAGGGCGGTGCTTTCGGCGTGGATGTTAAATACCAGCTCCTGATAATCGAGGCCCGATGTCTCAGATACCTGTGGAGCAGGGCGTGGTCGATTTCATCACCCAGAACAAGCAGGACTATCGCATCTGCACCTCATGTTCCGGCCCGGTCATGCTGCCGGTGGCGCTAAAATCCCCCAAGTCGACCGATATCGTCATCGAGATCGGGAACAACAAGCTCTACATATCCAGGGTCCAGGCGAGGTATCTTAGAAGGGTGACCTCGGACATGATCTACGACCCGGAGGTCGGCATGTCCTGCAGCGCCTACCCTGGCCTCTAGACCCTGATCGCTTTTTCCGCGGACCGGACGGCCATGGACCCCAGGTCCACCTTGGCCTCCTCGTCCAGAATGTCCTTCACCGAGGCGTTGGTGATCACTCGGGAGGGCACGGCGGTGCAGTCCTTGCTGCCGTCGCTCATGATGGATATCTCATAAGTGCCGATCCCCTTGGCCAGACGCTCTATCTCCAGCTTGTCCAGGCCGATGAGCGGACGCAGAACCGGAAGTTCCAGGCCATGCTGCTCGGCCCGGATGTTGTTCAGGGTCTGGGAGGCCACCTGGCCCAGCGAATCGCCCATGACTATTCCGGAGGCCCCGACCTTCGCCGCCACCGCCTGGGCGGTGCGCAGCATCAGCCTCTTGCATAGAACGCATTGGTAGGCGCTCTGGCACCTTTCCTTGTTTATCGCCTGGTTCTCCCCATGCGGGGCCATGTACAGCGGCATGTCCTGACCTGTCGCCTGGCGCAGGGCCTCGGCCAGAAGCACGGCCTTGCGCACACCGAGCTCGCTGGAGAACGGACGGTTGTCCATATGCAGGAGCACCATCTCCGCCCCGCGCTGGGCCATTAGGAAGGCGGCCACCGGGGAATCTATCCCCCCTGACAGAAGAGCGATGAGCTTCATGATCCTCAATTGTTGATGCGCGGGATCTCCGCGCCTCCGGTGAGGACCAGCTCGGCCTCTTCCTCATCCAGGTCGTCGCTCTCCACCACCAGTGCCACCAGGAGGTCGATGAGCTCCTTCATCTGCCTGACCTCTTCCCTAAGGACGCGGATCTCCCGTGCCAGGTCGGCCTCGGTCAGGACCTGTCCCTCCTCATTCCTTGCCGGTGATGAGTATGGTCCCGACGAAGCCGTAATCGTCCGCTACCTTTCGGGGCTCGTACTCCTCGCAATGATCGCAATAGAGCCCCTTCTCCGCCCGCCTCAGTGGGGAGCGGCAGTTGCGGCATAACGATTTGACGGCGCCGAAGTGGGGATGGGCCGTGTTCAACTGGATCGACGGCCTTACCTGCATGACCTTGGCCCGGATTATGTCGCTGGGCCGGTATTCGCGTCCCACATCCTGGACGTAGTCCTGGGAAATCTTGGACACGTGGATGGTGCCGTTGGTATCGCCGGTGATGTTGCGGGAGCGTCCCTCCACCGCCACCACCTCGCATATGGCCATGGAAGCGCGCACATCGGTCACCTCGCAGAACACGGAATCGCCTATGGCCAGGGAGACCATGGGGTTCTCGGCCTCCACGCTGACGGTCTTGTCGTTGTCGTTCACCTTGAGCTCGCCGGTGAGGGCGGAATAGACTATGCCGTCCTCTTCGTAAGTGCCATCGGCCGGGAGGTACTCCTCCGCCACGGCCACCTCGTCACCTGGTAAAACCTTTTTCTTGTCACTCATTCCAACACACCTGTCTTCAGAATGTAAAATAGCGTGACGTCGACCTCTTTCTTCGCCTTGCTATGGAATTCGAACATATAAGGGATCCCGAATTTATACCTTTTTAACGGGGTGGCGGTGAACCCAGTCCGGCGGACGAAACGCTGGATGAAGTCCTCGGTGTGGCTCAGATGCAGGGAATAGATAATGGGGACGCACCTCATGGCCGCGGTCAGGAACGGCCGGTCGGCCCCTTTGCGCTGCGCGCCGAACGGCGGGTTCATGATCACCGTGTCCGCCGATTCCTGCACATCGCCGATGTCGGCCTGGCGGAACTCCACCTCAACGCCAGCCTGGCGGGCGTTGGCGGCCGCCTGTTCCAACGCTATGGCGTCCTTATCGAAACCTATGACCTTTTCCGCGCCCAGCAGCGCGGCCCCGATGCCTAGGGGGCCGGTGCCGCAGCCCAGGTCCAGGACCTTGCGCCCCTCCAGGTCGCCCCTGGCCAGTGCCTCGAAGAGCAGGTCGGCGGCGATGACCGCCGGGGTGGAATATTGCTCCAGCTCCGGCCGGGGGGCTGAGAAGGGGGCGAGCGATTGCAGGGTCATTTCCAATTCCCTTCTCTTCACGCCCTCGCCTCCGTTCTAGGAAGGTCTCCCGGTAACCTCACTGGTTCAGCCCGAGGTTGAGGAAGTCGGCGCTGGTGAGGATGCCGACGATGGCCCCCTTGCGGGAGACCAATATGGCCTCCTCCCTCTGCAAGTGGAACGAGGCCAGATCGATAGGGGTGTCCTCGTTCAGTATGGGGAAGGGCGCGTCCATGATCTCCTCGATCCTAGTGCGCATGACCTCCTCGTAGGTCTTCTTTTTGGTCTTGGTCTGTTCTATCGTATAATCGCGAATGGCGTCATCGGTAAGGCCGCCGACGATGCGCTCCCCGACGATCACCGGAAGCTGGGTGAAGCGGCCCTTCATCATCCTCTCTACGGCCTCCCCAACCGTCTGGTCGGGGGTGACGAATATCACTCCCCGAGTTGCCAGATCTCCCACGGTGAGCTGCGTTCCCGAACGGACGCCCTCCACCTTCCGGCGCCGAATGACCTCCTCGAAGGCGCTCAGTATCTTTCGCACGTTGCTGTACGAAGGGTCGATTGTCCCCCTCTCGATCTTGGCGATCAGGGACTGGCTCACACCAGCCATGCTTGCCAATTCCCGCTGCGAGAGGTTCAGGCGCTTTCTCATCTGTCTTATCTTGTCGAGGTCGGGCAGCTGCGGTACCAATGCCGTGCGGGAGGATGTCATGCCGACTTCACCTTCATTTTCGTTTCAATAAGTAAGACCGCATTAATATCATTTTCCAGATTTGTATCTCCTAGTTCTATAGGAATCATTCGGCCATGAGGCGGGATATGAGCGTCCTCGGGGAAAACGTTGATATATGAACGTTGTTCAAAGCTGAGTATATATTATTCGTTTAAATTTTTTCAATATTAAACGAAAACCGTAATTACCTCTACGATAATATGATATAGGTAGCATAAGGAATATATATGAGCATTTATTTCGAGGGTCCGCTTCATAGGCATTCTTCTAATAAATCGATTGAAATTAGAATAACAATCGAAAATAAAGCTAGAAATTAGATGAATGACTATGAAAAAAGGTAAAATAATCCGGCCTCTACCCGGGATATGACCTGAGGCACGCCTATGACCGTGCGAATGGAGTGAACGACAGATGATCGAGCGAACGGACCGGAAGGAAAGGACCGACCGGTTGGGAATGCCTGTGCGAGCAGATAACTATACGGCCAGCAGACCGCCTGGATGGCAGGGCCAGCCTGGGGGCTGCGGGATCGCCTCCTGCATCTCACTGAAGGGGGAGAAGATCGGCGGGGACCGTATAGCGCGGATGCTCACCATCATGGAGGAAAGGGAGAACGGCCTGGGGGCTGGCTACGCCTGCTACGGCCTTTTCCCGGAACGCCGGGACCAGTACTGCCTGCAGTTCTTCTTCGACGACGAGGAGGGAAAGTGCAACGCCGAGGAGTTCCTGGACGGTCGTTTGAACATAGCTCATGATGAGAAGGTGTTCACCCGGGACCGCTCCACCATCTCCCCGCCCTACCCAATGGTGTGGCGCTACTTCGCTGACGTTCCGGACCACCGGGAATGGAGGGGGGAGCGCGACCTCGGCGAGGAAGATTATATGGTGGAGATCGTCCAGCATATAAACGAAAAGATACCGAAGGCCTTCTGCGTCTCCAGCGGCAAGGACATGGCCGTTTTCAAGGGCAACGGCTACTCGTACGAGATCGCCGAACTTTACGAAATTGAGAGGTACTCCGGGACCATGTGGCTATCCCATTCCCGCTTCCCCACCAACTCCCCGGCCTGGTGGGCGGGAGCGCACCCGCTCTCCCTCCTGGACTGGGGGGTCTGCCATAACGGGGAGATAACCTCCTATGGCGTCAATCGCAAGCTGGTGGAGATGAACGGCTACCGGTGCACGGTGCTGACGGATACGGAAGTGGTGACCTATCTGTGGGACCTGCTGGTCCGCCGGAACCGATTGCCATTGGAGGTGGCCGCCTTCGTCATGGCCCCTTCGACCTTCCAGGAGATATCGCTAATGCCGCCGGCGGAGCGCCGTCTGGCGGAGTGGCTGCGCATAACCTACAAGGAAGCCTTCCTGAACGGTCCGTTCAGCATCATAGTTGGAAGAAGTCAGCCGGACATCTCATTGATCGCTTTGGCCGACCGCAAGAAGCTGAGGCCGATGATAGCCGGGCTTTCGCCCGATGAGGGCGTGGCGTACTGCGCCAGCGAGGAGAGCGCCATTCGCATCGTGGAGCCGGACGCCCGCACCTGGGCGCCGGGAGCCGGGAACCCCTTCATCGCCGTCGCGGGCAAGGGGATCCTGCGTCGCGGGACCGAGCCTTCTTTCCAGGGGGTGAGCCTTTGAGCGATACGCCTTCGACCAAGCGGCTGGACCACCGCCTGCCGGAAAGGTTCGTGCCCACCATCAATTACGATCTGTGCCGGGTGTGCCGACGATGCGTCAACGACTGCTCGTACCAGGCCCTGGAGTTCCGGGAGTCCAAGGTCGTTTCGTCGGGCGGATGCGTGGCCTGCGGCCGCTGCATAGCGGTCTGCCCGGCCAACTGCATCGAGGTCCGTCCCGTTCCGCCGCAGTTCGCCCCGCATGGCAATTGGTCCGAAAGGAGCCGAAGGTCCATTCTGGCCCAGGCCAGCTCTGGCGGCGTCCTGCTGTCGTCCTGCGGCGCGGACGACGAGCATCCCGCCATATTCGACGATCTGCTCCTGGACGCAGCACAGGTCACCAATCCTTCCATCGACCCGCTGAGGGAGCCGGTGGAGACCGTCACCTACCTGGGCCGGCGCCCCGGCAGGCTGGAGGTCTGCGACGGCAAGGTGATGATACGGGAGGACGACACCCCCCTGATCCGCATGGACATGCCGCTCATGTTCGGCCACATCTCCCTAGGTTCCATTTCCTACAACGCCCAGAAGGCGCTGTTCATGGCCGCCAAGGAGCTGAACATCGTGGCGGGGAGCGGGGAGGGCGGGCTGCATCCCGACTTCTATCAGTATGCGGACAGGATCTGCTCGGAGGTGGCCTCCGGCCGCTTCGGCATCAAGCCGGAGTACCTGAAAGGGGTGGCCGCCGTGGAGATCAAGATCGGCCAGGGCGCCAAGCCCGGGCACGGCGGGCATCTTCCCGGGGAAAAGGTCACCACCATGATCTCCGAGACCAGGATGATCCCCCGCGGGACGGACGCTCTGTCGCCCTACCCGCATCACGACATATACAGCATAGAGGACCTGGCGCAGCTCATCTCCGTGCTGAAGGAAAGCACGGAGTACCGTCTCCCAGTGGGGGTGAAGATCGCCGCCGTGCACAACGTGGGCGCCATCGCCTCCGGTCTGGTGCGGGCAGGCGCCGACTTCTTGACCGTGGACGGTTACAAGGGCGGCACCGGCGCCGCCCCTCGGGTGATCCGCGACCACGCCGGCCTGCCGGTGGAGGTGGCCATTGCCGCCGTGGACAAGAGGCTGACGCAGGAAGGGCTGCGCAACCGCGTCACTGTCTGCGCCGGGGGCGGCATCCGCTCCTCGGCGGACATGATAAAAGCGCTAGCCCTGGGCGCCGACGTGGTCATGGTGTCCACCTCGGCCATGATAGCCATGGGCTGCCGGGTGTGCCAGCAATGCCACCGCGGACTGTGCTCCTGGGGCATCGCCACCCAGCGCGACGACCTTACCGCCCGATTGGACTCGAACGTCGCTGCCGCACGCATCGTACACCTGTTCCGGGCCTGGAACGAGGAGCTGAAGGAGGTCCTGGGCGCCATGGGCATAGACGCCGTGGAGAGCCTCGTCGGCAACCGGGACCGCTTGCGGTACCGCGGCCCCAACCCCAAGATAGCCGAAGTGATGAACGTCAAGCACATCGGAGAAGGGTGGGGCTGATGAAGGACGTCTGCAAGCCCAAGGGGCACTCCCACGAATGCGATTGCGGAAAGGAGTGCTTGAGCGTCATCGGGGACCGGGCGGTCATCGACCTTCACCTTTCCCCGACCCAGCCCATGCATTACACCACCCTGAACTGTGTTATGCGCAAGGCCATGCGCCGGGGCTGCCTCTCGATAGAGCTGAGAGGGGTCATGGGACAGCGTTACCTGGCCTCTACCGCTTCCGCCCCCGGGCTGTACATCGCTGTGCACGGCACCCCCGGGAACGACCTCGGTGCGTTCCTCAACGGACCGACCATAGAGGTGTTCGGCAATGCCCAGGACATGACCGGCAACACCATGAACTCCGGCAAGATCGTGGTTCACGGCAACGCCTGGGACGTCACCGGTCTGGCGGCCCGCGGGGGGCAGATCCTGGTCAAAGGGGACACCGGCTACCGCGTAGGCATTCACATGAAGGAGTTCGGCGAATCGCGGCCGACCATGGTCATCGGCGGCACGGCCAAGGACTACCTCGGCGAATACATGGCCGGAGGGACCATACTTGTGCTAGGGCTAAACGGAATCGTTCCGGTCGGACGAAGCCTGGGCGCGGGCATGCACGGCGGAAGAATATTCGTCCGAGGCAAGGTGTCACCGGAGCAGCTGGGGCCCGGCGCGGCGCTCTCCTCTCTCAACCCAGAGGACGAGAAGGAGGTGCGCATGCTGATATCGGACTTCGTCAAAGCGTTCGGAACGGACGTTCCGGACGATATGAGCGAGTACGTCAAGATCGCCCCCAGCTCCAGCAGGCCGTTCTCGGGCTATTACGACAAAACGAACGTCTAACTGCCCGGAAGCCGATTGGCGGAGCTGGTCACCAGGCGCAGCTCGGCGTCCTCCAGCCCCAGCGGGAGCACTTTGGAGGACAGGGCCTGTTCCAAGGCGATGGGGTCCCTGGCCTGCAGGCGGACCATCACCCTCCGCGGCCCGGTCACCTGCAGCACCTCCTTGACCTCCTCCACCTCCTTAAGTTTCCTGAGCTCCTCGGAGGGGATGCCCGGGCGCAGATTGGCGAAAAGTATGGCGTCCACCTTGATGCCCATGCGCTCGTTGTTAACGACAGCGAAGTAGCCGAGGATGATACCGTCGTCCTCCATGCGCCGGATGCGGTCGCGTACCGTGGAGGGGGAGCGCTTCAGCTTGGCGGCGATCTCGATATGCGTCATCCTGCCGTCATTGACCAGAAGCTGCAGGATGCGCCGGTTCATGGCGTCGACCACGGGCATTGTAACTTTTTATCGCGTTCTCCCCTATTTGATTTTGATTATGACAGTGGGGGCGATGATCGAACATTCACCCAATCGAGGATGTTGAACAAATCGAGCACCAAATTACGCCCTCGCTCATACCGACCAACCTCGGCTTTTCTTCAGAAGTAAGAGATCATCGAGTGGATTGGATATTGAATGAAAAAAAATCGGGGTTCGGTTCGGTCATTTTTAACCCCAAAAGGTGTTCCTGGCTCATCTTAATCTATGACGACGAACAAACCACCGTTCGGCGCTTCCCTGAACGCATCCCTGAAGCAGTCCTTTAGGCAATCCGGGCCGGCGGTGAGTTCGACGATGGGCTTTACGGTCTCTTGGGTCAGGCCAGCCATTTTCAGGAGTTCCCAGGACATCCCGCAGCAGATTAGCTCGACGCCCATGCTCTTCAAATATTCGAAGCTCTCATCGATGGTCCTCAGACCTGGCATGGGATCCATGTGGAAACCTTGTTTACAGATCTGAGCGGCCTCGGCCGCGATCTTTACTATGACCGGATGGCCCATCTCAGCGACCCCGGTCGCCATGAACAGAGCCGGATAAACCCGGGTCGGTCGGTCCGAAAGCAGAACTAAAACCAGTGGAGGCTTTTTATCTGACATGAAGGGTTGAATGCATATTAACAATATTTAAGGTTTTTCTAATTATTTTGAAATAGATTAGTTTGTGTCAATGCTGGCTTGTAAGCCATTTTGATTATATTTGAAATTACTATTTGAAAAAATATCTCAATTTTAATGTTTATTGATGCACCTTGTTGCATTATATTTATTAATATATAATAAATAAATATATGTAATATTTAAAAACCATAGACGGTTGTAAAAAGACTATCCCGACGTTCGATCGAACCCTTGACCAAATGATGCAAGAAGGTCGGAACCTAATTTTGTGATTGGACCATCGACATGGATCTCCTCAGCCCCTCAAAGGACATTACTTCATGAACAGAGAGGGATTTTCCGGACGAGGAGAGACGCTGGCTTCCGCGAACTCGCTCATGGACGCGCCCATTTCGCCAACTGTAGAGACGATCGCGTCCCTGATCACCCTCGATATCTCCCCCGGAGGTGCGGTTATCCTGGCGTTCAAGACCAGATTCCCCTCTCCCCTGATATAGCGGCCGCCCTTCAGGCCATCGACCTGCATGCGGTCCTCCACCAGGCTCATCTTGGCCGAAGCTGTTGGCGAGGTGAGCATGACCTTGACATGGCCGATCGTTTCAGGCGGAAAGTCGGTGGCCACCCTCCGCATCAGAGAGGTGACGAAGGCATTGATGTCCAGCCGTTCGTCGGCCACCAATTTGGCGTGGGCGTTGAACCAGCCCATGGAGGCCTTCTCCACCGCGAACATCCTCTGGTCCACCTCCTTGGGCTCCTTGGTGCTGACCTGGTCCGAGAGAACGATCTCGACGATGCGGTCCAGGTTCTTTCGGCTAAAGGCAGAACATGGTATCATCTCCGCGTCCGACACCTCCTTTTTTATTAGCTCGCTGGCGCTGCTGACCTCTCCCTCGCTCAGACAATCTACTTTGGAAATGAGGACGTACTCCGCTTCCCTGACCTGGTGGGACGGGATGAGCTTCCCGCCGCCCAGCCCGAACCCTTCCGGCTTTCTCAGCGTCTCCGCGGCTCTGGTCCCGTCGACGACGACGAAGAAGGGCGCCACCTGGAACTCGTCCGGGTACATGGAGCGCAGCGGCGCGACCACCGAACCGAGTATCGCCGTGGAGGTGCCGATCGGTTCAGCGATGATGACGTCCGGACGGCCCATGGACACTAATGTGCGAGCGTTCTTCACGAACTCCCCGAAGTTGGCGCAGAAGCAACCCCCCAGTACGTCCTTGACGTCGAATCCGGCGTCCTTCATGTACTCGGTGTCGACCAAGACATTGCCCTGATCGTTGGTGATGATGGCCACGGACTTACCGTGCTTGGACCTCAGCTCCTTGCCGAGCGCGGCGGCCAATGTGGTCTTTCCCGCCCCCAAGTATCCGCCCAGCACCACGAATCGGGTAGGGGCATCTTCTCCGGACTGCATGCACGGGTTATCGCACGACCGGGTTTATACGTTTCTTGGGACTCCAATATTACAGTCCCTCGATGCGGACCGTCCGCCGCAGGAAGGCGCAGGTCTGACAAGGGATATCGATAACGCACCGTTGCCCGGCCGGGATGCCTTTGATCGCGGCGAGGAGCGCTAGGTCCATCGGGCGGTACGGCGGTCGCCGGTTGTTGACGGCCAGCACGCCCTTCTCCGCTTCCGTGGGAGTCTCGGAATCGAAACGGGACTGGGCGAAGTCCATGCATCTCTCCGCCTCCTCCCTGCTGCACTGATCGCAGCGCGTCCCCACCTTTACCACCGCTCCGTAGAGATCGGCCAACGGGTCCACCAGAAATATGCCGTGGTCCTTGCCGATGGTGATGAAGACCGCATAAGGCAGGGATGCCTCTATGAGCTCCATGCGGGTCCCCCGCACCTTCTGCTCCTCCTTTACCGTCCAGAAGTCCCGAAGATGATGGTTGAGCTGGTACACCAGCTGGTGGTAGTCCAGACCGAGGGAGTCGGCCAGGTCCTGTTTGTTGATCGGCTTGTCCCTGGTGGACCGGTACAGCTTGGTCAGGATGCGCTTGCGCATGTCGTGGTTCACTATGGAGGTGTACGTCTCCGGGTCGATGTAGGCCATCTCGATGCGGCAGTCAGCTGTCAACATCACTTGATTTCATTCTCCAATATTTAACCATTGACGACGGATAGGCTAATTGTACGGACATCGGAGATAACCACTTTATTCGATGCGTTCGTCATGGTGGGCAAAGGATCTTTATGCCAGGCGTGCGGCGCGCCGATAAGGAAGGATTACGAATACTGCAACGTGTGCGGAAAACGGGCATCGGGACTGGCGGCACGTAGGACCGTGTCGGTAAGCCATCCCAAGGTGCTGCCGGCCCAGAAAGCGAAGAGGATGGATAGACAGAAAACGACCGATAACGCCATCCCCCGCCGGGAGCTGGTCATAGCGCTGCTGGCCATGACCTGCATGGCCCCCTTCTGCACCTGGCTAAGTTCTTTAGGAGGATTGATCGGCATAAGCGCCGCCTTCAACGAGGCGTTCTACGGCCGGTACGTGGTGCTGCTGGCGGCCGTAGGACTGCTGATCATCATGGCCGGCGACCTTGTTCCCGCCAAGATATCAAGGAAGGCCATCATCGCCGGGGTGGGGGTCGGCACACTGGCGCTGACCGCCCTGGACTATGTGGAGATCATGAGATACAACTTAAGCCCCGAATCGTTCCTGATCAGGGCTATCCCGGGGATCGGGATGTACATGGCCTTCGCTCTGGGAATAGCGCTTACCCTAGCCATACTGGTGCCGAAGAGGAAGCGCGCGCCCTTTACGACGGAACGTCCGGTGCTCAGGCCAGGTTCTCGGGGTTCAGGCCCTTGAGCTCGTCGATGACGAATCGGCCGTCCTTGCGAACCAGCACGTCGTCGAAGTATATCTCCCCCCCACCCCTTTCCGGGGTCTGGATCAGGACCATGTCCCAATGGACGGTGGACTTGTTGCCGTTGTCCGACTCCTGATAGGCGTTGCCCGGCGTGAAGTGTATGGAACCGGCGATCTTCTCGTCGAACAGGGTGTCCAGCATGGCCTGATTGATGTACGGATTGACGCCTATGGCGAACTCGCCGACATACCTGGCGCCGGGGTCGGTATCGTGAATGATGTTCTGGGACCTGGTGTCGGAGCTGGTGGCTTCGATTATCTTTCCGTCCTTGAACTTCAGGACCACGTTGTCGAAGACCTTGCCCTGGTAGAGCGTCCTGGTGTTGTAGCTTATCACCCCATTGACCGAGTCCTTGATGGGTGCGGTGTAGATCTCCCCATCGGGTATGTTCCGGTCACCCTCGCATTTGACCGCCGGCATCCCCTTGATCGAAAAGGTGAGGTCGGTGCCGGGGCTGACTATGCGCACCTTGTCCGTGCGCTCCATCAATGCCACCAGAGGGTCCATTGCCTTGGACATCTTCGGATAGTCGAGAGTGCAGGTGTTGAAATAGAAGTCCTCAAAGCCCTCGGTGGACATCTGGGCCTGCTGGGCCATGGAAGCGGTGGGCCATCTGAGCACCACCCACTTGGTATTGGGCACCCTCCAGCCAGTGTGCACCGGCCCGGACCAGTACTTCATGTACAGGTCGATCTTGTCCGCCGGCACGTCGGAATTCTCCGTGATGTTGAAAGCACCGCGCATGCCGATGTAGGCCTGGGACTTCTTCATCTTCTCCAGCTCCGTCTCGCCGATCTGGGCTATGGTCTTCTGGTCCGCGCCCATGAGCAGCTTGCGCATCACCCGGGCGGAGCGCAGGGCCACCATGGGCACCCCTCCGACCTCGTACACCTTGTCCAGCAGAACCTCCACCATCTCGGTGGGGATGTCGAACGCCTCGATGTAAACCGTCTCCCCCTTCTGGAGGCGCACGGAATGATCGATGAGCACGTCGGCCAACTTGCGCATTCTGGGATCGTACATACGAATCCGGTAAAACCATTGGAAGGTATATCAGAGTTAGCAAAATCCCCCGAGCCGAGTGGGACGAAAGTTCTATTAGGCCGGATGGCCCGTGGACGTCCATGGACGAGGTGGACGTGGCCCTCAGCCGCATGCTCATGCGCAACTCGCGCACTCCCTATTCTGAGCTGGGAAGGGAGCTTGGCCTGAGCCCGCAGATGGTGCACCGCCGGGTGCAGCACCTTATGGACGTGGAGATAATCCGGGGAACGTACGCCGCGTTGAGCTTCAAGGCCATGAAGGCCATGTGGGTCATCGTCCACGGATGGTCCAAGGCCAATTCCATGGACGAGGTGGCCGCCGCGCTGAAAGAGGACCAGCATGTGGCCATAATGCAGGTGGCCAGCGGCAATTACGTCTACGTCCACGGTAACGTGACCGACGCGGTCGGTCTGGCGGATATGGTCACCTCGGTCCAGAAGAGCGTGAATTTGAGCGAGCCCCAGGTGGGCATCGTTCATACGCCACCTCTGGAGGGAGCCGGCCTGAGCGGCATGGACCTGCGGATCATTAAGGCCCTGGCGTCCGACACCCGGAGGCCGGTGAACGAAGTGGCCGAGGAGCTGGGCACCACGCCCAAGACCGTCCGCCGCCGGCTGGACCGCTTGATCAAGGAGGACCTGGTGCAGCTTTCCATTCATTGGCAGCCGGACACCCTGGGGGATACGGTCAGCCAGATCCACCTTATGCTGAAGGAAGGGGTCCCGAACGAGAGGGCGGCGTACCTGATGATCAAGAAGTACGCCCCGGGGATCATTCGAAGTTACACCTTCAGCAACGTTCCGGGCCTCATCCTCCTGACCTATTGCAACCGCAACGCCAGAGAGATGCAGGAGACCTGCCGGGAGCTGGAAGGCGAGGGTATCTTCACCAGCGTGGTGCCCAATGTGATAAGGGCGATCTACCACTACCCGGAGCACCGGGAGGCCGTGCTGCAGGACATGCTCCGAAAGGCCGGGAAGGGCTGATATCCCTCTGGTCATAGCCCGTTTTCCTCGTTCTTAACGCGATTCGTTTAAAGAACGGTCATTTTCTGACATCTTTCGACCTTTTTCTTGCACCCCTTGTTGACGAGCGCCTAAGGCATGGAGATGAATGACCCTCTCCGAGGATGAAAATGAAAGTTCCGAAAAGGAAAGGATTGATCATCGTTTGCCTGCTGGCGATCGTCCAGAGCATCGCCAGATTCGCCATACCGCTCATGCTGTCCACCCAGGACGGCCCGGTGCTGGATGAACCGGTCTCCGATCAGGTCATGCTGTTCATCAACGGCATGTTCTATCTGCTCGGGGCCTTCGGCCTTATCACCGCCTTCGGTCTGTGGACCCAGAGACGATGGGGTTACCTTGGCACGTTGGTGCTCAGCGCGGCGACCATCGTGTTCGACGTTTGGGCCATAGCGACGGTGCAAACGTCCGCGGCCATGGGTATCGTGCTGCCGGCCCTGTTTATCCTGTATCTGCTCGTGATCCGCAAGGACTTCGCTGAGGAGGGTGGGGAGTGAGAGTACTGGTCGCCTACGGCACCAAATGGGGCTCGACCGAGGCCGTGGCCAAGGAGCTGACCTCGATATTCGAGAGCAAAGGACATTCCGCGGACCTTCTGGACCTGCGCAACGATCGCCCATGGGACCTTGAACCGTACGGCTTGGTGGTCGTCGGCAGCGGCATCGCCTACGGCTCCTGGTCCAAGGGCGCCGTGAAGTTCCTGGAGAGGAACACCAGGACGTTATCTGAAAAACCATTGGCCATGTTCGCCTGCTGCGGGGACCTGCTCTTCGATCCATCAAAGGCTGAAGAGTATGAGAACAGGTACCTGTGTGGGGTAGCACGGAAACATGATCTGGAACCTTTCAGCCTTGGCCTGTTCGGAGGGGTGATCGACTTCGACCGCTACAGCTTCCTGGTCAAGGGGATCCTGAGCATGCGGAACGCGGGTAAGAAGGACATGCAGGAAAAGGGAATCGATACCGACAAGCCCTACGACTTCCGGGACTGGGAGATGATCAGGGCCTGGAGCGACAGCCTACTGGAGGATGATTAGATGAATAAAATGGAGAAGGTAGATGAAGGCGACCTCATTCCCTGGTACGTGACCGGGGCGGTCGCCATATTATGCGCGGCGGTGCTCATTGCCATGGCGGCCTTGGGCCCGAGCGGGACTGGAGACATAGAGTATCGGACATCGCAGTCCGGCCTCTGGCAGGTAATGGGGCAGGACCTGGCGGACCTGTTCCTTATCGCCCCGCTGCTGCTTATCGGCGGGGCGATGCAGCTGATGAGGAAGGACGCGTCGAAATACCTCTTGGTGCTGACCCCGCTCACGCTCATGTACACTGGACTGTCGCTAGGGATAGGTCAGGAGTGGACGGCGCACGACGGCAACGTGGAAGCGTACTTCTGGATGTTCCTCGCGCTCATCATCGGCGGATTGCTGCTTCTGATCGGGGTGCTGCCGAAGTTCGGTCCGGGCGACGGGGCGGGGTTCGAGCGCAGGAGGCTGGCGGTGTTCGTGGCCATTATGGGCCTGGTACTGCTGTTGTTCGCCGGAATGTGGACCGGGCAAATAAACGAGGTCATAGCCACTGGCGACCTGGCCGACGGATCTTATACCGACTCTCCCAACGCCTTCTGGACCGTGCGGTTCCTGGATCTCGGAATATGCGTTCCCTTGGGATTCGTCTCCCTGTTCCTGCTGCTTCGCCGGCCGGAGAAGGGGTATCCCCTGGTGTTGCTGTTCTTCGGATTCTTCCTGACCATGGCCGTGACGGTCAACGCCATGGCCCTGGTGCAAGTGCTGAACGACGACCCGGCCGCGGAGGCGATGGGCGCCGGCCTGTTCATCTTCCCGGTGATGGCCGTGCTGTTCCTGGTGGGGCTGTACTACCTGCTGAAGCACAGGAGGGCGCCAAAAGAGAGGACCAGCCTGGCGACCTGAACGGCCCGCCATTTTAATTTTTTTTATATTTCCTTAGGCCAGGCCACATACCGGTCTTCCACCCGCCGCAGCCCGATGGGCCCATCGTACAGGATGGACAGGTTCTCCTCGTTGAGGAGCTGTAGCCCCCCGTCCCTGAACACACCGCCGTCCTTGATCATCACCACTCTGTCGATCTCCGGCACGATGTCCGCTGGGTCGTGAGTTACCAGCACCAGAGATCGCCCTTCCTTCGCCAGCCCTCTTATGGCTGAACGGACCAGCCTTTTTCCGGTGAGGTCCAGGGAGTTCATTGGCTCATCCAGGATCAGCGCCTCGGGGGAGTTCACCAGGGCGCGGGCCATCAGCACCCGGCGGGCCTCGCCGGTTGACAGCGTGTAGTATCTTCGCTCGGCCAGGTGGGCGGAGCCTACCGCGGCCAGTGCGTCGAGGGCCAGCCTTTCCATGTCCGGGCCTATGTCCTGGGAGCGATTCGTTCCGAGGGAACCGAAGAACCCGGACAGCACGGCCTCCAGGCAGTCCATGTCCCTTGATAGATCAATCTGCAGGTCGGCGGACACCAGACCGAACGCCTGGCGCACGTCGAACAGGTTCCAGAGCTCCGAACCCCGGAGCTTGACGGACGATCCGGCGACAGAGGTGTCGTGGCGGTGCTCGCCCATCATGGTCTTGATGAGCGACGACTTGCCGGAACCGTTGGGGCCCAGTATCACCAATCGCTCCCCTTCTCGAATGGTAAGGTCCACTTCCCTAAGCAAGGTGGCGGAGCCCTTGCTGACGCTGACCTTTCGCATCTCGATGATCGGTTCACCGGGCATGTGCATCCGTATCGGACGAGGGATATAAACCGAATACCCAAGAGCGGCGCATTAGCTCAAGGGAGAACAAAATGAAAATTGGATGCTAACCCCAGCGGGGCGGTTGGCGCTCGAACGGATGGAAAGCGATCTCGAGAAAGGGGACCTACTTCTTCTTACCCTTGGACGGGCCGGACTTATCGGCGGCGGCAGCCTTCTTCTCCGCGTTCTTTTTCTTCTGCTTCCCCAGATCCTTCTTGGACATTGCCATATCGAGTGATATCGGTAAATTCATACTTAACGATGATTACCGTACCGCCTTCCTGGATGGCGTTGCCAGAAGCTCCGGCCTGTGCGCCAGCTCCCAGATGTACAGGGAGGCGACGCTGCCATAGGGCGAATATCTTGCCCTGAACCTCTCGAAATCCTCCCTGTTAATCGTATCCAGACCGTAGAGCGTCATCATGCCCCGGCGGATGGCCAGGTCCCCCCAGCTCACCACGTCCTTCCTCCCCAATGAGAATATCAGCATCATCTCCGCCGTCCACGGACCGATCCCCTTCAGGGAGCTGAGCGCCCTGATCACCTCTCCGTCCGGAAGTTCCTTCAATCCGTCCAGGTCCAGCTCACCGGTCGCGCAGACCTCCGCGATCCCTTTGACGTATTCGGCCTTGCGGAAGGACATGCCGCATGACTGGATCTGTTCGAGCGAGGCCTGGTACAACCTGACCGGGGTTATCTCACCGAAGCGTTCCACTACCCGGTTCCACACCGTGGCGGCGGCCTTCCCGGAGATCTGCTGCCCGACCACGCTGCTGACCAGGGCGGTGAACAGGTCCGGAAACATCTCGGCCTCCAGCTTTCCTAGGCGGTCGATCACCCGACCCAACCTCTTGTCCCGGCCGCGGAGATGATCGATCTCCTCCAGCCCATACTCAAAGTGGGGCATCCCGCTCCAGCCTCAGCAATCGTTCCTTCAGTTCCAATCCTCCAGCGTAGCCGGTGAGCTTGCCTCCGGCGCCGATAACCCTGTGGCACGGGATCAGTATCGAGATGGGGTTACGGTTGCAGGCCTGGCCCACCGCCCTGGCCGCTCCGGGGCGGCCGATGGCCTCGGCCAGCTCGCCGTAGGTGCGGACCTTTCCGTATGGGATCGTTATCATCTCCTCCCAGACCTTCATGGCGAAATCGCTCCCCTGGGGCGCCAAAGGGACGGTGAACTCCCTGCGCTCCCCTTTGAGATACTCGATCATCTGGACGGCGGCCTTTTCTAGAAGGGGTATCTTCGAGATCTCACCCGCGGGTACCTTCTCCCCGGGGAGCATCGCCTCGGTGATGGCTCCGTTCTCTTCGGCCAAGTGAACCAAACCGATGTCGGTCATGAAACTATGGACATGCTTCAACAGGCGACCTCCTGAGCTTTCACTCCTAATCGCTTACCGTAATTTAAGAGGTGCTCTGAGGCCGCTTCCCGAGGGATTAATACACCCGACCTCGATGTTATCGTGGGGTTGACATGGACGGAAAGAAGGTAAGGATGGCGAAGGGGCCGGGATCCGTAGATGAATACCTGGCGGCCCTTCCAGTAATGGTCCAGGAGATCATAGGGAACCTGCGTTCGGTAATAAGGTCGGCGGCCCCGGAGTCCAAGGAGATCTTCCGCTACCGCATCCCGATCTTCGTGCACCACGGCCATCTGGTCGGTTACGCCGCCTATCAGGACCATTACAGCCTGCACCTCATGAGCCCCAAGCTGATGCAGGAGTTCCGGGACGATCTCGAGCCCTACGGCAAGACCACGGCCACCATCCACTTCTCCTACGATGATCCGCTGCCCAGGGACCTCGTCCATCGGCTGGTCAAGGCCAGGATGGCCGAGAACGAGGCGCGGGGAAAGAACTGATCATCTCCCGGACCTCTCCCTCAGAGTGCGGACGATGTCCAGCCTTCTCACCCATCTTATCGGCCACAATATCGAAGGCCAGATGAACAACCAACCCAGGACCACCACTGTCGCTAAGGCCGAGATGGAGAGCACCACCGGGATGAAGAAGACCGCCTCCTCCATGAGCAGGGCGAACTGCTTGGCCAGCAGGAAGGCGAACGGGATGGCCATCAGCGCGGCTATCGAGGCCTGCGCTCCCACCTCCACCGCCAGCGACCTCCAGATGAAAGCCCTTGGCACGCCCATGGAGGCCATGGAGGCGAACTCCATGTCCCTCTCCGAGGTGGATATCACCGTGGCCAGCACGGCCATGGCCAGAGCTATGAGCAGGTTGAGGGCGAAGAAACCGTAGAGCATGGATATCGAGCCCTCGAAGAGGGAGCGGAGGGCGGACACCTCCTCCTCCCCCAACTTGACCTCGCCCACCAGGGGATCTTCTGAGATGACCGAGACGTAGGCGTCGGCGGCGCCCGGACCGTCCAGGATGACGAAGGCGCCCTGGCACTTCCCTTCCCCCACCAGGTCCATAACGGCCAGGTCGTCGGTGTATGCCGCGTTGGACTGCATGTCGTTGATCGTTCCGGAGACGATCAGGTCCACCTCCCTACCGCCCAGGGAGAAGGTGACCTTGTCGCCCGGACCCACGTCAAGCTCCTCGGCCAGCTTCTTGGCCAGGACCGCTCCTCCAGCCTGGAAGGAACCTTCTTCGAAATCGAAGCCCCTGATCTCGGTGATGTTCGGGGAGGCCAGCATAACCGTTCCGGCCGACCGCCCTCCGGACGATAACGCCCCGGCCAAGGACGTGAACGGCAAGACCTTGTTGACGTGAGCCTGCGTCAGGCTCATGACGGCATCCTCCCGGTCCAAGGGAGCGTTGAAGGTCACGCTTACATCCCATTCCCGGGCGTCCATCTGATCATCCAGATAGGTCATGGCCGAATCGACCATGAACACCCAGGAGCCGGCGGCGCCTATGGATAAGGCGACCGCCAAAAGGACCACTACGGCCCTCACCGGCTCCCGGAATAGGTTACGCAGGCCGAGGGAGGAGGCCAGGGAGGTACCTTTGCGACCGATCACACGGACCTTGGCCCGGGGGGCGTAGCTGAGCGCCTGGTTGACGCTTCTCCGCAGGACGATGACTATGGGGACGATGGTCGCGGCCATCACGGCGAGCGCGGTGAAAGACAGGGCCGTCAAGGTCGGCATGGGGTCCGAAGGCAGAACCACGGGAATGCCGCCCATCATGTCCAAGGCCATCTGCGACACTCCGGCGGTGAAGGCGTATCCCAGGAGCGTACCCATGATCGCCCCGACGAGCAGCACGACGGCGCCGAAGGCCAGATAGGCCAAGGCGATGCTCCTTCGCTCCACGCCGATGGACATGAGCACCCCTATGTTGCGGGAATCGCCGAGCACCAGCCGGTACATGGTTATGAATATGGATATCAGGCCGATGAGGACGAAGACCAGGCTGATGGCCGGCAACATCGTGGAGAACTTGTCCGCGCCCATCCCGAACAGCACCGTGGTCTGGTGGTCCTCCCGGTAGGTCATGGAGGACACGGGAAGGGAGGCCAGGGAAGCTTCCGCTTCCGCCCGGGACATGCCGTCGGCCATCTCCAGCAGGATGTCGTTCACTTCGGGGCCCAGCACGGCCTGTAATGACGTCAGTGGCAGATACACGACGGTAAGTCCGCCCGAACCGGGGACTATGGAACCGACGCTCAGCTCATTGGTCAGGAACTCGGGGGAGCTGACCGTGCCGGTGACGGCAAGGTGGACCGTTGTTCCGTTCACCGTCACATCCAGGGCGTCCGCCGTCCTGCTTCCGGCCACCAGGACACACTCGTCCGAAGCGGAATACATGCTTCCCTCCTGAAGCGTCAATATGTTCAGCCCTCCTCCGGCATCCGGGACGCCGATCAGCACGACCGAGGTGTTCGCCCCTTCTATGGAGGCCCGGCCGATGGCCCTGAGGCGCAGCTGATGGGAAGCGAAGGAGCTCAGCGAGACGTCCCCTTCGGGCACTCCTTCCGACAGGGTGACGAAGAGGTCCGGCATTCCGTTGTCGTCGAGATACTCGGCGGAGCTGACCTCCATCACCTGGGCGCTCCATACCCCGGCCACCATCATGGCCATCGCCCATGCGATGATGAAGGAGGAGAGCAGAACGCTCATCTTCCGGTTCTTCAACCTCCGAAGGCCCATGCGTGCGGTAAGGGACATGTCTGGCACCTCAGATCGCCGATAATCGGCCGTGGCGCAGTTCGTAGCAGCGGTCCATGTGCCCCTTCAGCCTGGGATTGTGGGAGACGACCACGAAGGTCGTCCCTATCTCCTTCTTGACCTTGATGAGGAGATCAAGGACCAGGGATTCCGAGGCCTCGTCCAGGTTGCCGGTCGGCTCATCGGCCAGCACCAGGGCCGGTCCCTTGACCAGTGCGCGAGCCAGGGCCACCCTCTGCTGCTCCCCCGCCGACAGCTCCTGCGGGAAACGTTCGGTCCTATCGCCCAATCCGACCAATTCCAGCTGCCCCTGGGCCCTTTCCCTGACCTCTCTGCGAGGCAGGCGCCGACCCTCCAGGGCCAGCATGACGTTCTCCCTGGCGGTCAGCGTGGGGATCAGGTTGTAGAACTGGAAGACCATGCCCACCTTCTCCCGCCGGTACTGGTTCAGTTGTTTGGAGGTGAGGGAAGTGACCGAAAGCCCATCCAGCGTTATGCTTCCCTGGTCCGGCATCTCGACCCCTCCGATGGAGTTCATGAGCGTGGTCTTGCCGGAGCCGGACGGGCCCATGATCATGACCATCTCGCCCTTGGCCACTTCAAGGTCCAGGTCCTTCAGCACCGGGGTCGTTTCCTCGCCGTTCCTGTAGGACTTGCTGATCTGCTGCACGCTTAGGAAGCTCATCTTGTCGCCGGGAGGCGATGGGCGGGAGGGGTGATGATGTTTGTGCCGTAGATGAACGGCATTATAATATCAGATGACCATGAACGGTCATGCGCAAGGTGGTCGTGGAGATCTCCCTGAACGAAGGAATGAGGAAGTTGATGGCCCCTATCCTCCAAAACATTGAGGAACTGGAGATGGTGGACCTTCTACGCCTAGACCTGGCAAGAGGGTTGAAGATAGGGGTCGTCCGGTTCAAGCTGTCCCCGGGTGCTGATTTCGACCAGCTGGTCGCCTCGGGCTTCTTCGAGGTCTTGGAGATGATCCAGGAGGATGACCGGGAAGTGCTTTGCCTGGTCAAGGCGAACGCCGTGCCGGGGTTCGACGATCTCAAGCAGAAGGCGGACCTGGACCTCAAGATGGTGCCCCCGATGCGTCTGACCCGGGAGAAGGTCACCTATTCCTTCGTGGGAGAGGATGACCAGATCGTCAAGATGATCGAACTGGCTAAGGAGGTCGGCGGTGATCTCAAGGTCAGCTTGCGCCAGGCGTCGTTCGAGAACGGTGATCTGCTGTCCGTTCTCACCGAAAAGCAGAGGTCCCTGATGGTCATGGCCAAGGACATGGGTTATTATGAGTATCCCAGAAGGACGAGCACGGAGGACCTGGCCAGGGCGGTGGGCCTTTCGCCCTCGACGGTCATAGAGCATCTGCGCAAATCCGAGGTTCGCCTTATGGCGGAGATAATGGCCGGACATCACTGATCGTGCGGCTGCCGGCCCTCGCCCGATCAGATCTTTGACCTGGCGACCCATTCCTCCCTTAGCAGACCGAACCACATCTCGTCGTGGTACTCGCCATCATATAAGTGCCTTTGGCGCAGGGTCCCTTCATGCCGGAAGCCCAGGCCTAGCAAGACCTTCTGCGAGGCCAGGTTCATGCTTAACGGACTGGCCTCGATGCGATTCAAACCCATTCCGCCGAATGCGTGGTCCAGCACCGCGGCCAGCGCCTCGGCCATGAGACCGCGCTTCCATTGGGAACGCAGCAGCTCGTAGCCGAGCTCAGCGCGCTTCGAACCGCGATCGATGTTCCACAAGCAGCATTCGCCGACGACCTGCCCGTTATGGCGGAGGGCTATGGCCCAGGTGATGGACGCTCCGTTCTTGCGGTCCTCCAGCCCCTTGCGCACCCAGCCCCGGGTCTGTTCCAGGTCGGCGTAGGGGTCCTGTCCGAAGCACCGGGTGGCGACCGGATCGGACTTGAAGGCGTGCATGGCCTCGGCGTCCTCCAGGACCATCGGGCGCAGGAGAAGCCGTGGCGTTTCCAGTACCAGGTCCGGCGGCGAACTTCCTGTTTCCTGCATTGGGGAACCTATCCCTGGTCGGGATGTCGGTGAAAGCTTTGGCCTACTTCAGCAGGCCGGCCGCCTTCAGCTCCTCAGTGATCTTGTCCACCGCCTCAGCGGCATCCTCCTCGACCTTGGCACCGGTGCATACGAGCTTGCCGGAGCCGAACAGGAGCACTACCACCTTCGGCTTGTCGAGGCGATAAACGAGCCCGGGGAACTGCTCCGGCTCGTACTCCACCCTTTCCAATCCAAGGGAGATGGCGATGGCGTTGAGATTGATCTCCTGACCCAGATCGGAGGAGGCGACGATGTTCTGGACCACGATCTCCGGCTTCACCTTGATCTTGATGCCCGCCTTCTCGATCTGCTTGGCCACCTTGGTTATTGCTTCTTGCACATGAGGGAGCGAGCGTCCGCCGGTGCAGACGACCTTTCCGCTGCGGAAGAGCAACGTCGCGGTCTTGGGCTCCTTGAGACGGTAGATCAGGCCGGGGAACTGCTCCGGCTCATATTCCGCGCCGTCCAGGGCGAGGGCGATGGACTGAAGGTCAAGCTCCTCTCCGAGAGAGGTGGAAGCGACTACGTTCTCAATTTTTATCTTGGCCATGAGGTCACCTTTCTCATCCTTATTTAAATACCCTTTTAAAAGCATTTCGATATTGGTTTATAGTAGATGAATCGGACCTGGTACGTTGATATTGTTATACCAAAGACACTCAAGAAGGGTGTGTTCGGCCGAACAAGGTTCCAAGGATAGAGCTGTGGAACCGCTGATACCGGCCGTTTCCTGCAATGGCGCAGGCTACTACACTCAGCAGGCGTTCGGGCGGTTGAAGAACGACGTCGTAAAGCATACGGGCATCGCCTTCAAGTGGAAGGACTTCCGGCCTACCGGAGGGCAGCTGGCGTTGGACGGCGGCGTTTCTATAGATCAGGTATCGTTGAGCATGAGGCACACATCGACGAAGACGACGGAGCGGTACTATTGCCGCGCCAAGGCTGACCGTGCGTTCGCCCGGGTCAATGAAACATACAACAGCATGTTTCGGACCGAGCCAGCTATAAAGGCTGAAAACGATTGAATTGAATTTGAAAAATAATTGTCTGGATATAAGAAGTGGTGGGCTCAGCCGGATTCGAACCGGCGACCTCCTGCGTGTGAAGCAGACGTCATAACCGCTAGACCATGAGCCCTTCGGTATTCGATGCGAACGGGAATTGGATATAAAAATGTTTAGCGGTCGGACATCCATCACTCGTTGATGACCTGGGTGGCCCGGAACATCCCGTCGCTGAACATCAGCGAGAAGTAGCCGGTCTTGTGGTTGGTGGAACGCAATTTGACCGCCCGGATACGGCGCTGCACGTCGGTCTCCCCGATGGTCTGCAATTTCAAAGAGATCACGCCGTCGGCCAGATAGCCTTCTTCAAAGCGTCCGCCGTTGATATTGTCCACTGGAGTCTCGGCGATCAGGAAAGAGGTTATGTTCATTCCCCTCAGCCACATGAAGAGATAGAAGAGATCATTGCGCCTATCGTTGGCCAGCTGGGCGGCCATCTCCAGAACGTCCAGCGAATCCAGCACCAGAATGTCGAAGCCCAGGTCCTTCTTGACCGTCTCGGCGTACATTTTGAAAACTTGGAGCCAGGAACCTTTGGCCATCATCTCGGTGACGTTCTTGCGTATGGTAGCCAGGTCCAGAACGTACACCATCTCCTGCACCTTCGGGTCGTTCATGCCCATCAGCTCCATCTGCTGCAGGAGGTTCTCCTTGCTCTGCTCCAGGGTCATGTAGACGCTGCGTACCCCGTTGTTCTTGGCGTTATTGTAGAGGATGCTGTAACAGACCGAGGACTTCATGGTTCCCGGCGTGCCAGATATGAGGATCACGTGCCCTTTCGGGACCCCACCTTGAATATAATCATCGAAATTGTGGATGTAGGTCTTCACTCGTTCGACACCCATGCCCATCCCCTCGGCGAAATATAGCAATTCCTGGTATATAATACCGTTTTTAAAATTTAATTTTAGAAGGGTTGATTTGCCAGTGGTAAGGCCAGATTGAACTCCTTCCCATCGTGGAACATGCTGTAATATCGGTTGTCCACGTTGGCCCCGCGCATCTTCACGCAGCGCACCCAGCGCTGCACCCGGGAATCGGTCATCTCCTTCATCAGCATCTCCATGATCCCGTCCGAAAGGTACGCTTCGCCCTGATCGGCCTCGTCATATTCGTCCGAAATGTTCTCCGATATCACCAGCACGGTTATGTCCAGGGACTTGAACCAGTCGAAGAGGTCCTTGAGGTCCTGGCGGGTGAAGCAATGCTCCGTCAGGGCCTTGAAGGACTCCAAGGAGTCCAGCACGAAGACCTTGAAGCCAGTGGCCTCCTGCTCCTTGTGCACGTAGCTCAGGATAAGGTCGCGCCAGTTGCCCTCGTGCTCCGCCATCTCCTGGCGCAGTTCCCTCATGTCCATGACCTTGAGCCTGCCGGTGGAGGCCGCCTCGGGCATCCCCATGCGCTCCATCTGCCTCAATATCGATCTGCGGCTCTGCTCCACGGATAGGTACAACCCAGGGACCCCGTTCGCCGCCGCCCGGTGCAGTATCGTGTACGTAAGCGTGCTCTTCATGGTACCTGGCGCACCGTTGAACAGGATCACGTGGCCTTGGGGGATCCCGCCGCCGAGGACCTCGTCCAATCTGGGGATGTGCGTACGCAGCAGGCCGGTGTCCTGCACCTTGGGAGGGGACCCTACCTGAGAGCGCAGTTCCCGGAAGATGTCCTCGGTGATGCGGGCCAGCTCGGCCTCGTCCACCTCCTTCATCTCCTGCCCGACCTCGGTCATCTGCAGCTTCAGCAGGGCCTCCTGCAGCTCGGCCTCCTTCTCATCCAGCTGCGCCTGTAGCGCCTCCAGTTCCGGCTCGAAGTGTCGCGTCAGCTCCTCCCTGATCCGGCGACGGACCTCGTCCATGTCCACGCTGGGCTGGTGCTCCTTTTCCGCACTCAGCTCCTTGGAGCGCTCTTCTAGCTCGGTGGATTGTATGTTCAGCCGCCGTTCGCGTTCCTGCAGCGCCTTCTCTCGCTTGTCCAGTTCGTCCGCGCGGACCTGCATGGAGCTGTCCGGCCTGCCCACCTGGATGGTCTCCACGGAACGTATGCGCACCGTCGAGCACTCGTAGCCCTTGTCCCGGTCCAGCTTCACGGCGGAGAGATTTACCTGCACCGGCTGGGCGGCCTTGGGCTTGAGGTCCTCGCCGCATCGTCCGCATTGCCCGTCCCCCGGTCGTACGCCGAAGCCGCAGCGGGGGCACTCGAATTTGCTGGGTGGGAGCCGCATCAGATCACTCACTTATCACCCGGGTGACCTGGAAGCGGCCGCCGTTGTAGAGCAGAGAATAGTAGGACGGGTCGTGATTGGTCTCCCTCATCTTGACGCACCTTATGCGCCGCTGCATCTCCACGTCGCGGATGAGCTGCATCTTGAGGGTGATTATGCCGTCCGAGAGATAGCCTTCGTCGAACTTCCCCTCTATCAAACGCTCGGAGGAGCTCTCGGATATCAGGAGAACCGTCACGCCAAGGTCCCGCATCCACTCGAACAGGTAGAACAAATCAGTACGACGATTGCGGATCTCGGCCATGGTCTCCAGGACCTCCATGGAGTCGATGACCAGTAGGTCGAAGTTCAGGTTCTGCTTGAGATTGGTTATGTACGTCTTGAAGACGTGAAGCCAGGACGTTCCTCCGGCGATCTCCTTGAGCTTCTTTCTGATGATCGAGAGGTCGAGAACGTTCAGGTTGCTGCTGACCTTCTCGATGTCCATGCCCATCTTCTCCATCTGGCGTAGCAGGCTCTCCCGGCTCTGCTCCAGGGTCACGTAGACGGACGTTCTCCCGGACTCCATGGCATGATTGTAGAGCATGTAGTAGCTGATGGACGACTTCATCGTCCCGGGGGTCCCGGCCACCAGGACGATGTGCCCGGACGGTATCCCCCCTTCCAGAATCCTGTCGAAACCCTCGATGTACGTCTTTAACCGGCCGTCTCCCGCTTCCATCTCCCCGTCCCCTCGAGCCATCAGGCCTCTGGGGCTCCATGAGCGTACAGGCTATTAAAGTGCTCGTCGGCGTTTATCAGATGCCGCGCACGATAACCTTACGGACGTACTTCCGGGCGGTCTCCGCCATGCCTAGCATCTGCGCCTCGCTGTAGGGGTCGATCTGACCGAGGCGCTTGTCCAGGGTGCGGTCGTTCTTGAACCGCTGCAGGGCATACTTCTTGGCCCCTCCGATATAGGAGGCCATACGCTCGATGTCCGCCGGCTTCAGGTAGTGCGGGACGACCGTGGTACGGAACTCGTAATCTATACCAGAGGTCATGATGAGGTTGATGGAGCGCTTTATCGCCTCCAGGTCCACCTCCGTCCCGCAGACCTGGGAATACTGCTGGTCCAAAGGTCCCTTGAGGTCCATGGCCACGCAGTCCAGCAGCCCCGCCTGTAGCAGGTCCTGCAGCATCTCCGGATTCGTTCCGTTCGTATCCAGCTTGACCTTTAGACCCAGCTTCTTGATCTTCCTTATGAGGTCGGGAAGGTCCTCGTTCAGGGTCGGCTCGCCTCCGGTCACGACCACCCCGTCCAAAAAGTCGGTGTTTTCCTGCAGGTACTCCTCCAGGACCTCCCAGGGAGCTTCTTCCACATCCGCCGATACGGAGACGAGGTCTGGGTTGTGGCAGAAAGGGCAGCGCAGGTTGCAGCCCTGCAGGTAGACGGTGGTGGCGACCATTCCGTCCCAATCGAGCAGCGAGGTCTTGGCGAATCCGACTATTCTGGCGAGCATGACCGTTTGGAATTATTTCAGGTCGTTTTTAAGGGTATCCCTGATAGGCGTTCAATCATCCTTTATGTTGACTATCTCGCCGTGCATCTTGGCCTTCATATGGCCGCCGGGACCGCCCCTCTCCTCGCGCGCCTTGTCCACGCAGTCCTCGCTCTCGCAGCAGAAGGCGGCGAAGACGTACTGCTTGGCCGGCCGGCCGCAGAACTGGCACTGGTACTTTGAGAAGTCCATGGTTCGGCCACCGTGCCCTTTCGATAAAACCCTTTCGAAATTCTCTTAAGCAAGGAACAATATGATCGTCCGGGGAAGGTCGATGGCATTTTGTTCTCGATGCGGAAGCCAGGCCAAGGAAGGCGCTCAGTTCTGCGACAGATGCGGTGCTCCGTTAGGAGGAGGCTTCCAGAGCTACAGCCAGGGTAATCAGTCCACGGTGTCCTACACTTACAGGAAGAACGAGAAGGAGCCGATCCTGGCCGTGGTGCTGTCTCTGATAATCCCAGGGTTGGGGCAGATCTACTGCGGCAAGATCGGGCGGGGGATAGGCATACTGGTCCTGCTCGGCCTGCTCAGCGGTGTATCGTTAGTACCGATGATCTTCATCATGAACCCGATGAGCTTCAACTTCGCCGGATACTTCGCGTTCACCGTGGTGATCAGCATCCTGTCCATCATAATCTACATCTGGCAGATCTACGACGCCTACCGCTGCGCGGAGGACTACAACCGGGCGTCCGCGCCGGTGAGGTACTGATCACTTCAGTATGTGCATGGATAGATGCATCGCCGGCGCCGAATGCGTCAAAGCGCCCATGGATATGACGTCGGCGTAGTGAGCGTAGGTCTTGGCGTTCTTGGGACCTATGCCGCCGGATACCTCCACGGTAATGCGTTGGTCTATGGCCTTGATGGCCACATAGCATTCCTTGGCCTGGGCCGGCGTCATGTTGTCCAGCATGATTATGTCCGCCCCGGCCCTCGCCGCCTCCTGGGCCGCCTCCAGGCTCTCGACCTCGATCTCCACCTTCTTTCCGAAGGAGAAGGTCTGCGCCTTGCGCACCGCTCTGAAGACGCTTCCGACCACGGTCAGATGGTTGTCCTTGATCAGGAACGCGTCGTCCAGTCCGAAACGGTGCGGGTCGCCCCCTCCGATCCTCACCGCCTTCTTCTCGTAGCGTCGGAACCCTGGCGTGGTCTTGCGGGTGGCCGCTATCATGATGTTCGGATTGGCCTTCCGGCAGGAATCCGTCACTTGGCGGGTTAAGGTAGCTATGCCGCTCATGCGCATCAAAAAGTTAAGAGCCAGACGTTCCCCGGCCAGCATACCCTTCAGGGGGCCGCTGACCTCCAGGACCCTTTGCCCCTCGATTACCTTCTCCCCATCATAGACCAGGACCTGGCAGGAGCAGCCCACGCGGCGGAAGACCTCCACGGCCTCCTCCACACCAGCAAGGACGCCGTCCTGACCGGCGGTGATGACCGCCTTGCCGGCCCGGTCGTCCACCAGGGCCTGGGAGGTGATGTCCCCCTGCCCCAGGTCCTCCTGCAGATAGAGGTCGATGAGGTCCATGTTAACGAATCCCCGTCAGGTCTTATGAAGGATGCCCTCAGATCTCGAAGTAGTCCCCGCTCATAGGCATCAGGACCTCGTAGTCGCCCTCCAGGTCCTGGGCCAGCTCCTCGCGGCTGTCGGAGTGCATGAGGACGACCCTCTCGGGCTGGCAGCCTTTGATGAAGCCTAGCAGCTGGTCGTGGTCGGCGTGCGCGGAAAGATCGAAGGTCATGACCTCGCAGCGGATGTCCACGAGGCCGTCCTGGGTCTCCACCTTGCCCCTCTCCTTCAGCAGGCGGCCGTTGGAGTTCTCGGCCTGGTAGCCGACCATCATGACCGCGCTCTTGACGTTGTCCTTCTGGTCCTTCAGGTAATGCAGTACGGGACCGCCGTCCAGCATGCCGGAGGTGGTGATGATGACCTGGCCCCGCCGCGCTTTTTCGCGGGCGGAGGAGGTCCGCACCGGGTTGAACTTGCGCTTGGCGGCCTTGAACTCCCTCATGCTGCGTAGGTAGGGGTGCTCCTGGTGGTCGGTGTACATGCTGTTCACCGTCTTGCCCATGCCGTCCACCCACATGTCGTAGGGAAGGTCCTTCAGGACCATCATGACCTCCTGCATGCGCCCGACGGCGAAGCAGGGGATTATGGCGGTCCCTCCGCGCTCTACGACCTCCCGCACCTTCTGCTGCAGGAGAGCCTCGCTCTTCGGCCGCGGGGGATGGTTCCTCCCGGCGTAGGTGGCCTCGATTATCAGATTGTCGCACTTCACCGGCTTGGCGCCGTAGGTCAGGCGGGTGTTCTCCGTGTGCAGGTCGCCGGTGAAAAGGGTGGTGTCGTGCCCCTTTATCTCGTACATCTGCGCCCCAGGGATGTGCCCGGCGTTATGCGCCAGTATCTCCAGCCCGGCGATGGAACGGGTCTCCCCGATGTAGAACGATTGGAAGTTCTGCCAGGTGTGTTTGATGTCCGTGTCCTTGTATGGGAAATTGGTATACCCTTCGGCCTTGGCGATCTTGATGGAATCGAAGAACAGCAGGTTACCTATGTCCATGGTCAGGTCGTTGCAGAAGACGTCGCAATCCTTTCTCTGTACCAGCAATGGCACCGCCCCGCTGTGGTCGAGGTGGGAGTGGGTTATGAAAACGCCCTCCACGTCCTCGTCGGGCATCAGGGGGAACTGCGGCATCTCCTTTTTGACCAGACGCATCCCGTACTCGAACATGATGTTGGCACCTTGGTTCTCCACAAGCATGCCCAACTTGCCAACCAGGTCGGCGCCGCCTAAGAATTTCACTTTCATTTCTTTTACCTCTTATTTTGTGATTGTAGGATAGTCATTATTCGCCCAGGAGCTGCACGATGAGCTCTCGCCGGCGCCCCCGGACGTCCAGTTCCAGCAATGCCACCTGTTGCCATCGGCCTCGCTCCAGCCGCCCTTCGTCGAAGGGGATGGTGACCGAGGCCCCAAGGAAGGTCGAGCGCACATGCGAGTGTCCGTTCCCGTCCCCCCATCTCAGGTGATGCTGGTACTCCGTTCCTTTGGGGAAGTTCCTCTCCAGGGCGGAGGCGATGTCCTCCCTCAGCCCAGGTTCGTTCTCCAGGGTCACGATCGCCGCTGTGGAATGAGGGGTGAACACCAGTGCCACGCCCTGCCTGAGGCCGGAATCCTTTACCGCCCTCTCGACCAACGCGGTCACGTCGACCACGTCGCCCTCGTCTTTGGTCTCTATGACCGTGGAGCTGCGGAACGTTCCCATTTGCTCGTTCAGGCTACTCCGAATGCATATAAACTATTTTTGGTGGTGTTAAGAAGTCTGAGAGGTTGGAATTAATCGACTTAAAGATTTTATACCTCAGTTTGCGATGGATTATCATGGGTGATCTCGCCATAAGCTACGGGGCGAGGAACATTCTCGACGGTGACCGGGTGTGGCTGAGCTCCGGCTTCCGAGTCCAGCTCATCAAGATGGGGATCGAGAAGGCCGGGTCCTTTAACGAACTGGGCCGTAGGATGGGCTACCGGTCCCGCGTTCACCCGGGATGGGGCGTGGTGCAGATCATGCAGGGGAAGCAGGCCTTCCCGCTGTCCCGCCTGAAGCTCCTTTCGGATTATCTTGATTACCCGATGGAGGACATACTCCGGTACGTTACGCAACCCAATCGGGTGACACCGGAGAGCACCAAGAGCGCGTTGACCATGTACGGCCTCAGCGGATACATCCCGAGATGATGCTGGCATCGGTTCTTCCCGGAATAAATGATTTATAGTAACCGTGCTATATTGTAAATGTCGGACACCTGTCCGACCGAAGGGGATGGGATGGTATTCAGGCGTAGCGCCGATGCGGACGATGAGATAACCAACACTCTCATTGACCGTGGGGTCTACCGCCTCTCCGAGGTCTACGAGGACGAGGAGATCAAGAAGTTCAAGGACATCAAGGTCCCCTTTTCGTTCTGGAGCGCGGTGAAGTACTCCTTCATTCTGACCATATTGCTGTGGTGGCTTCCCGTCTTCGGCCAGATGGTCGCCGGTTTCGTCAGCGGCCGGCGGGCCGGGAAACCTTGGAAAGGAGTGCTGGCCGCGCTCTTGCCCCTGACCGTTATATTCCTCCTCACGCTGCTGGTGGACAATGGCACCATTCCCACGGTCATCGGCGGCATCAATTGGACCCCCTCCCACCTACTGGACCTGGCCCGGGACTCCGTTCCCCTCCTGGCCCCGTACATCGTCTTCGTCCAGATGTATCTGACCTCCTTCATCGACATAATCCAGATCGCCACCGACGTTCGTGTCGACGTTTACATCATAACCGCCGCCTTCGCCTACATCGGCGGAATCCTGGCGGAGCAGTCCAGGCTGGAGATGAACTACGTGGCCAGGCACGGCGGCAATTCCATGACCGTGGTGGTCGGCGGGACGGAAAAAGCGCCGAGGGAGGAGGCCGTGGAGGAGAGGCCGGCCCGCGGAAGGCGCCCGGTCTCGGCCAAGCCCATCAGGACCAGGCAGGAGCAGAAGGTCATTCGCTTCTCGGACCTTAGGGACCTTACCACCGCCAGCGATGAGGATTACGTGCAAGAGTACACGGAGCGCGGGGAGCAATGGTACGAGGAGGGCGAGGAACCGGACGAGGAGGCCCCACGGAACATCGCCGGATTGGCCAAGAGGTCCTCTAAAGGTTCCGGTAAGGGCAAGAATCTCAAGCCAGGCGATTGGAAGTTCATCTAGGTCCGCTGAATAATTTTTTATAGCCCTAGCTTTTCTGGTGCTTCGGCGAGAATCAGATGTTCTGTCCCAAATGCCATAAAATCATGAAGCCGGACAACGGGAAGTTCGTGTGCAGGAACCCGGATTGCAGGCACGAAGAGATCAAGGATGGCAAGCCGGTGTGTTTCACCACCTGCGGGAAGGAGAAGGAGATGACCGTTATAGACGGGAACGCCCCCACCCTTCCCCGTACCAGGATCGATTGCCCCAAGTGTGAGCACCAGGAAGCTTTCTGGGTGCTGCGCCAGACCAGGGCGGCCGATGAGCCGGAGACCAAGATCTACAGATGCGTCTCCTGCGGGCACTCCTGGCGCGAGTACTGAATAAGCGTTCTAGTGCAGAAAAGTTATAATTAGATAGGACTTTACTGTGGAAGAAGGGGACCCGATGTTTCAGGCCAAATTAAGATCCGATATCCTCAAGGGGATCGTCGACGTCGTTTCCACGCTCATAGACGAGGCCAAGTTCAAGATAGGAGAGAACGGCATCCAGCTTAAGGCGGTAGACCCGGCCCACGTGGCCATGATCGACCTGACCCTGGGCAAAGAGGCCTTCGATCAGTATTCGGCCACCGAGACCGACCTAGGACTGGACCTGGAGAAGCTGAAGGAAGTGATCCGCCTGTCCAAGTCCGGTGACATGATCGAGATGCGCCAGGATGAGGAGCGCGGCCGCCTGGTGATCATGGTCGGCAACATAACCAGGCGCATGAACCTGGTCAGCACGGAGGGCATGAGCGACCCTAAGGTCCCTAATCTGACGCTTCCGGCACGCATCACCGTCACCGTGGACGAGCTGCAGCGGGGCATCAAGGCCGCCGAGAGCATCTCCGACCACGTGGCGCTCAACGCCAACACCGAGGGCTTCGAGATGGTCTCTGACGGCGACACCGACTCGGTCAGCCTGAAACTACCGAAGGCGTTGCTGGTGGACCTGCAGTGCTCGGAGAGCATTCGCTCGCTCTTCCCCATGGACTACTTCTCGACGATCATAAAGGCCATTCCCAGCGGCACCAACGTCAGCGTGAACCTGGGCAACGACCTGCCGGTCCGCCTGGACTTCGACATCGCCGCCGGAAAGGGCAGCGTGAGATATCTGCTGGCCCCGCGCATCGAGAACGATTAGAGGCGCAAACCCTTCACGATCCCGCTCTCCGCCTCGGGCACCTTCACCTCCACGGTGATGAGGTCCCTCAGACCGGAGCGGGCGATCTTCTCTTTCAACAGTTCGTCCACCTGGAATATCCCGGCGGAATTGTTCATCAATATGTCTATCAGGATAGGGCGCTCCTCACCCTTGCCCACCCGGACCTTGTCTATGGCCAGGGCGCTTACCGAGTGTATGTTCACGGAGCCGCTGGCGAAAGGTATGCGCGCCCTTCCCTTCTCCATGTCCAGGGCGTCCGCGACCCGGACCACGCCGCCTTCGATGGTGTAAGGCACGAACCCTTCGTGGTGGGAGATCATGGCGTGCTGGGCCTCGGCCACCATGAAGGTGAGGGTCGGCTCTTCGTACAGACCATGCAGCATACGCCGGAGTATGGGAGAGGAGAGCATTATGGAGAACTCGTCGTGGTTCTCCCGGTGCACCGAGAGACCGATGTCATGCAGGGCGGAGGCCAGAACGACCACCACCTCGGCGTCCTCCTTCGTCAGACCATAGTTCTTGACCACCCCCGGATGATGCCCCGCCTCCATCAGCAGCCGGAGCATCCTTAGGGCGTTGCGGGCCACGATGCGCACGTGCGTCGAGCCGTGGTCGCTGAACCCCAGCCGGTCGATGGCATTGATGTTGGACGCCTTCCAGAGGGCCCTCAGCTCCTCGTCGGAATTTATGCGGTCCAATAACGTGGACAGCCTTGCGTTGCCCTGGACGGGCACCTCGAACGCCATGCGTGGTCCATGGTCTTTTCAATAGATTAAACCTCGATTGCGCGGGGTACGGCTTTTTCGACATTTGGAAAATATTTTTAAGTGATGGCCCTATAATGAGGACACCCCATCCCTAGGTGTTTTACTTTGAATTCCATAAATGAAGGACGAGTTAAGGAACTGGAACAGAGAGCGGCCTCCCTGCGCCGGCACGTCATAAGGATGATCCACGCCGCGGGCTCCGGACATCCAGGCGGATCGCTGTCCTCCGCGGACATCATGACCGCTCTCTTCTTTGAGATAATGGACCACTCCCCGGAGCGCAAGGATTCTCAGGACCGGGACCATTTCATCCTGTCCAAGGGGCACGCCGCCCCGATATACTATGCCGCCCTGGCCGAGTGCGGCTACTTCCCGGTGGACGAGCTTGTAACGCTGCGCAAGCTGCACTCCCGTTTGCAGGGCCACCCCTCTCGGGTGAAGACGCCTGGGGTGGAGATGTCCACTGGTTCGTTGGGACAGGGATTGAGCGTGGCCAATGGATTGGCGCTAGCCCTGCGCATCCAGAGCCTGGACCGCAAGGTGTACTGCCTGTGCGGGGATGGGGAGATGGCCGAGGGCCAGGTCTGGGAGGCGGCCATGTTCGCTTCCCATAATCACCTGGACAACGTCATCGCCATCGTAGACCGCAACGGGTTGCAGATAGACGGCCGGACGGAGGACGTCATGGCGTTGGAGCCTTTGGCGGACAAATGGAAGGCCTTCGGCTGGAACGTGCTGTTCATGGACGGGAACGACATGTGGCAGGTGCTGGAGACGCTGGAAGAGGCTAGAGCACACAAAGGAGGCCCCACGGTCATCATCGCCAAGACGGTGAAGGGCAAAGGTGTCTCCTTCATGGAGAACAATGTCGGCTTCCACGGCAAGTCGCCGAACGAGAAGGAGTATGAGCAGGCCATGCGCGAGCTGGGGGGAGAGGCATGAGCTGGGCCATGGAATCGCAGCGCAAGAACTACGGCCAGGCGCTGGTCGAGCTGGGCAAGCGCCGCAAGGACGTGGTGGTCCTGGACGCCGATCTGTCGGGGTCCACCCGGACCGTGGAGTTCAAGGCCGCCTACCCGGACCGCTTCTTCAATTGCGGAATAGCGGAGCAGAACATGATGGGCACCGCTGCCGGTCTAGCGGTCGGCGGAATGACCGTCTTCGCCTCAACCTTCGCCGTGTTCGCCACCGGACGGGCCTATGATCAGGTCAGGCAATCGATAGCCTATCCGGACCTCAACGTGAAGATCGTGGCCTCGCACGCCGGCATCACCGTCGGCGGTGACGGCGCCTCGCACCAGACCATGGAGGACATCGCCCTGATGAACGCCATACCCAATATGACCGTGATCGTTCCGGCGGACGGTCCGGAAACGTACAACGCGGTACTGGCGGTGGCCGAGCATCACGGTCCCGCCTATGTGCGCATGGGCCGGAGCGACGTTCCAGTGATCACCTCCAAGGACGCGGAGTTCAAGATCGGAAAGGCCAGCATCCTCCGGGAGGGCAGTGATGTTGCTCTCGTCGGCGTTGGACAGATGGTCGCCCCATGCCTGTTGGCCGCGGACGCGCTCAAGGCCAAGGGCATCAGCGCCAGGGTCATAAATCTCAGCACCATCAAGCCCTTGGACGTGGAGACCTTGGAGAAGGCCGCCCGGGACTGCGGGTGCGTCGTCACCGCCGAGGAGCATAACATCGTCTCCGGCGTGGGAACGCTGGTCGCAGCGGCTCTGGCCGAACGGTATCCAACGCCCATGGAGAGGGTGGCCATGCAGGACGTCTTCGGTCAGTCCGGGGAGAGCGATGAGCTCATGAGGGAGTACGGGCTGAGCGAAAAGGAAGTTATATCCGCCGCCATCAAGGTCACGGAGAGGAAGAAATGAAGATATTCATCGATACCGCCAACATAGAGCAGATCAAGGAGGTCAACTCCTGGGGCATCCTGGACGGGGTTACCACCAATCCCAGCCTCATCGCCAAGGAGAAGAAGGACTTCGCCACCATCGTCAACGAGATATGCCAGGTCGTGGACGGCCCGATCAGCGTGGAGGTCATAAGCCTCCAGGCCGACGGCATGTTCGCCGAGGGAATGAAGCTGTCGGCGGTGAACGAGAACATCGTCATCAAGGTGCCGATGACCGAGGAGGGGCTGAAGGCCACCAAGCTGCTCTCCAACGAGGGCGTAGCGGTCAACATGACCTTGATATTCTCAGCCAACCAGGCGCTGCTGGCGGCCAAGGCCGGCGCCCGCTACGTCTCGCCGTTCGTGGGAAGGCTCGATGACGTCGGGCAGGACGGAATGGCGCTGATCTCGGACATCATGGATATCCTGGACAATTACGATTTCGACACGGAGGTCATCGTGGCCAGCGTCCGGGACCCCATCCATGTGACCGACGCCGCCCGCATGGGCGCGCATATCGCCACCATACCCTTCGACGTGCTCAAGAAGATGTTCAAGCACCCGCTGACCGATATCGGCATAGAGCGCTTCCTGAAGGACTGGGAGAAGGTCTCCAAGCAGTAGGCCGAAAGGCAAACCTCTTCCTGAACCTCGTTTTTGCCAGGGCGATAACTTTGAAATACGCCGCCTCGGATGGAAAAGAGATGAAGTGCGACGTGCTGGTGGTAGGTGGAGGTCCGACCGGATGCCTGGCCGCCGCCGGCATGGCCCGCGAGCTTCACGTAAAGGTCCTGGAGGAGCACGCCCGCATAGGTGAGCCGGTGCAGTGCGCCGGTCTGGTCACTCCCCGGGTCGTGGAGATGGCCTCCGCTTCCGATGCTGTTCTGAACAAGATAGACGGAGCCTACGTCCACTTCCCCGGCGGAAGGGTCATCGAGCTTCAGGGGAACGAGGTGAAGGCGGTGGTGGTCGACCGGGGGGAGTTCGATCGGCGCTGCGCCTCGCTGGCGCAGAAGTCCGGGGCCGAAGTGCTTACCGGAAGCAAGGTCGGACCGGTGGAAAGGACCGCCGATGGGCTGCGTGCCGTTACGCCGGAGGGCGAGATGGAATGCCGGGCGTTGCTGGCCGCTGACGGCTACCGCTCCGGCGTCGCTAGGTCCTTGGGATTCGAACAGGCAGGAGACCTGGTTCGCGGGCTGGAGGTCGATCTGCGACTAACGTCCGAAGACCAACGCAAAGTGCGGGTGTTCCTTGGGAATGATGTGGCGCCGGGCTTCTTCGCCTGGGCCATCCCCTGCGGCGATCTCACTCGAGTAGGATTGTGTGTTTCTCGTGAAAAAGGCACGCCACAGGATTTTCTGACCCGGCTGCTGGAGAAACAGGGCTGGGCCGAGGCGGAGCAGGTGAGGACCTACTCGGGAGCGATACCTCTCGGCCACATCGCCCGAACGTACGCGGACCAGATGCTAGTGGCCGGGGACGCCGCCGGGATGGCCAAGCCCATCAGCGGCGGCGGGCTGTTCACCGGCATGACCGCCGGAAAGCTGGCCGCGGAGACGTTCCTGGACGCTTTCCGCTCGGGCGACCTCTCTGAGAAGAGGCTCTCGGTCTACGAGAAACGTTGGAAGGCCGTTTACGGCAGCGAGCTTCGCAGCTCCTATCGCGTCAGAAAGGTCTTCGTCCGTATGTGCGACCGGGACCTGGACAAGGCCGGCGCCCGGCTGGACAACGAAAAAGCGAAGGCGGTGCTGGCCACCGGTGACATCGATTTCCCGACCGCCCTGGCGCCAGACCTGCTGAGGGCCAGCCCTTCGCTTCTGACCATCGCCCCGCTGCTCATCTTCCGGCTGTTGTGGAGGTGAGCCGTGAGAGCACTGGCAGTCCCTAAACATGAGGCCGATGGTGTAAAGGACGGGCTCAACCGCCGCCGGCAGCTGGACCTGGAATGGAGACCTGGAAGGAAGGGCGATCTGGTGCTTCTTCCGCTGAAGGGCGATAACCCTTATCCCGAGTTCCAGGTGGTGGAGGCCGAACTGCATCCACAGGACCGCCATCGTCCCCCTCGGGAGAGGATCTCCGAACAGCTGGAAATCCCGAACGAGCTGAAGGCGCTGCTTCCGGAAAAGTACGAACGCTTGGGTCACGTCATCGTCCTTCGTCTACCGGAGCCGCTGCTGCCCTTCCGCTTGGAGATCGCTGAAGCCTACGCCAAGGTCCTGAAGGCCCGGACGGTGCTTCTGGAGAAAGGGATGATCCGCGGCGTGGAGCGCCGGCCGGACGTGGAGCTGCTCTACGGAACGGAAACCGAGACCACTCATTCGGAATCCGGCATACTGTATCGTCTCGATCCCACCAAGGTCATGTTCTCTTCCGGCAACTTCGACGAGAAGCTGCGCATGGCCTCCCTGGATTGCCGGGGCGAGACGGTGGTGGACATGTTCGCCGGCATCGGCTACTTCACCATGCCTCTGGCCGCCAAGGCCGGAGCGGAAAAGGTCATCGCCTGCGAGATCAACCCGGAGGCGGTGCGATTCCTCAGGAAGAACATCGAGCTCAACCATGTCGCGGACAAGGTCACCGTCTTCGAGGGGGACAACCGCGACCTTCCCGGGGAAGGCTTCGCCGACCGGGTGGTCATGGGGTACGTGAACGTAACATGGCAGTTCCTGCCCAAGGCGTTCTCGCTGGTGAAGAAGGGCGGAATGATCCACTATCAGGACACCTTTTCCATAGACAGGATATCGGACGGCATCGTCGAGAACCTGCGTAACGGCTGCGGCGGGCGGCCATTTGAGATCGTCAGGATACGGGAGGTCAAAGCTTACGCTCCATCGATCTCTCACATGGTGGCCGACGTCAGGGTGCTCTGACCGCCGACTCCCCGGAGCCGGACTCCTGCAACAGCCGGAGGAGCGCGCTGTGATAATCATCCCCATCCGCCCTGGTCATTTCCAGAGCGTGGGGCGCCAGATGTTCTCCGGACTCCCTCTCCTCCTTGCTGAACTGCCATTTGCGCTGCTGCGCTTCCCCGATAGCTTCCAGGAAGGCGTAGCAGATGGCCCGCTTCATATGGACCTTCTCCGTTCTTTCGACCAGACGGAGCATGGCCACTGTCCCGCCGGTGCGGAAGGAACGAGCGAGACCGTCCACCAGTTGTCCCATGGGCCCCAGATGGGAGTAGCTGGGGAAGCTTTGCAGGGCTTCCCTCTCCTTGACCAGCCGAACGGCTTCGGCCAGCATCTGGCCTGGCGTCATCTCTTTCATGGCCAGGACGCTTTCCGCCGTGTCCTGGTCCGAGACCGCGACCAGCATGGCCATGGCGTGGGGGTCCCACATCTCGCTGATGACCTTTCCGGCCTGGTTCTGGTCGGAGACGATCGGAACGTTTAGGGCGAGCACCGCCCGTAAGGCCAGCTTCTCATAGTCGCTCCCTTTGAGGGCGTTCAGGAAGGCCTCGTCGTCCTTGCCGTAGCATTCATGGCCCAGGATGTAGACCTGACCGCGCGAGCGCATCCATTCCCCCTTGGCCTTGATATGCTCGGCCACTAGCCCGGCATCGTCCAGGTCTCCTTCCAGATACCTCTTTATCAGCGCGTGAGGGGTCGGGAACTCCCCCCGGCATTCCGGTCGGCCTCCGCCATAATGGTGCTCCACGCTCACCTTGATATCGTCGTACGGGTCAGGAGCGGCCACCCGGGCCATGAGATGCTGGGCGGTGTTGACGTCCGAGGCGCACTCCGCGCATACCCGGACCTCCTTGTTGGCCGAAACCCAGCTGATGCGCACGGCCGGGCGGTCGTGGCCGCAGCTGCCCTCGGTGACACGGTAGGGAAGGTTGTCAAGCATCTCCTTGACGTACTCCTCGGGGGCCTTGGGGCCGGAGACGGAGGCGTACAACCCCTTTTCCGTGGAATATATGTGAAGGCGGCCTTCCCGGGCCAGGTCCCAATAGGCTAGAAGACGCAGATCGGGATCGTCAAAATGCTGCAGGCCGATGAGCTTCTCCCGGTCCACCGTTCCCCGCATGGCGAAGGAGACCGGGCCGATGGGCAGGTTGGCGGTGGTCAGGTAGGGCAGCTTCCCGGAGGCGGAGAGCGAAACGGCGGCCGCGTAAGCGCGGACGAACTGGTCCCCCTTGCCGGCCAGCTTGATGAGCTTCTCCGCATCATCGCGGTGGTTCTGTACCTTGGAAAGTCCCTTCTCCAAATGGGCGAAGGGGGATTTTCGGACGTCCTCCAGCAGCTTGGGCACGACCAGCATTGGATCGTCCGCCAGTCGCTGGGAGGTGGCCAGCATCTCCCTTTCCATGTTCTTGGGCGTCTTCTTGATGCCACGGAAGCGGGCCCGGGAAGCCATGCCCCTCCATCCCATCGCTCCCCATTAAATCATTCGCCGCCGCTAGTTAGTTATGCCACCGCCGCCATTCATTATCAGGCGAGGGATGGGTTGAACAGAGAGTATGCCGAAGGGTACCTGAAAGGATACGAGGAGGGTCTGCGGGAGGCTTTGGAGGAGCTCATCGCCATGACCTGCCGCAAGAGCTACACCAGCACGGAGATCCAGCTCCTGGCTAAGAACCAGAGAGTTTCGGTACCTAAGAAGCTGGCCTTTAGGAAGGGTGAGTTCGAGAAAGTACTGGGGATAGACCTCGACGCGAAGGAGGAGAAGGTCCTGGAACCAACCCAGGAGGCCGCCCCTGGCAAGACCATACTGCTCAAGGGGGAGGGCAATCAGGAGGCCATGGCCGACTTCCGCGACCTGGTGAGGGCCGGCTGGGATGGTCTATGCATATCTCGCACCAGTCCACGGGAGGTCAGGCAGTTCGTGGGAAAGGAATGCACGGTGCTATGGCTTACCAAAGCGGACCCCATGACCGGGGACCAGGACCGCGAGGAGTACCTGCTTCCGACCGAAACGGCGAAGATGCAGACCTGCATCCGAAATTTCCTGAGCAAGAACAAGGGAAGACCGTCGGTGATACTGCTGGACGGAATGACGTACATAATCACCAATACCGATTTCCGCTCTTTCCTCAAGATAGCGCAGAAACTGAAGGACGACGTGTACCAGGCGCGTTCGCTGCTACTTCTTCCCTACGAACCGACAAATCTTCCGGAGAGCGAGGTCAACCTGCTGATCAACGAGATGTCCTAGGGCCTGCTCAGGGATATTTTGATGGACGACACGTTCAGGGGATTGCCGTCCGAGCCGGGGAGCACCTCGGTGTTTATGTCGATCTCCTCCAGCTTCACCACGCCCTTGGAACGGTCCAGGGTGATCAGGGCCACGTCCACCGCTTTGCTGATGGACCTACCTCGGGCCTGGATGAGCACGTTGGAACCTCCCTCCCCCAACCTCTTTCCAGCTGCCAGTACGTAGTTCATCATCGGCTTCTGGCCGATGTAGATGACGTTGGTCGCGCTCGTGGTTACCTCCATCGTATCCACCGTTGTGAAAACTAGGAATCCGGAGGTATTGACGGTTTTGGTACGCGTCTCGAACGGATGGAAGAGAAGAGTGGGATCAGGCGGTCGTAGCGGGGGACCTCAACCGGATCTCTATGGAGGAAACCTTCACCTTATCCCCGTTATCGCCGTCCAGCATCTCGGTCTTGATGTTGATCTCGTCGATCTGACATTCCTTCATGAAGCGGTCCTGCAGAATCAGCGCCACGTCCACCGCCTTGCTGATGGACATGCCGCGGGCCTTGACGGTCAGACCTCCCAGCTCGGTTAGCTTAGGTACCGCGGTCAGCACATAGCTCATGATAGGCTTCTTGCCAATGTATAGAACGTTCCCCTCGAACATTTCCCACCGGGGGATATTTGATTCAAGGCAACGTATTTTAATGTTCGCACATAATTCTCTGGAAGGGCATAGTGACTGACCTAGCCATTATGGATGATGCGGGCGATGTCTGGGATGACCTTGATTGGGGACGATGGTGACCGGTCAAGATGGGATGGACCGAAGTTCCTGGAACTGATAATCAAGTACGGGAAAAAATTTACTTATGCTGAAAGCAGATAGTGTGACTGGGACCTATGGGCCGCCCCGGGGGGATCATTCATGCCGGACAAGGACAACAATCTGACCAGCGAGGAGATGGAGGACATGGCCAAGGAGGCCATCACCATATGGTGGAGCACGGTGGTGAAGGCCGTGGTCATGAGCAGCAATTCGCCTGAGATGAGGAAGGTGCTTCATACGTTCCTGTCCTCGGCGGTGACCGAGATGGTCAGGGTACACGGGTCCGAGAGGACCCTCGAGCTCATGGGGCCGATAATGAGGACCGGGGGCAAGAAGGCGGCCGTCAGGGCGCTCGAGGAGCACGAGATCGTGGACCGGGACGGCATAGCCATATCGTCGCTCATCGACCTCTGGGAAGGCGCTTTGGGCGTTCGGGGGGAGATCGTCGAGAAGAGCGATATATCGGTGGTCAAGGTGGCCAAGCACTGCCCCTTCGCCAACCAGCCTCCGGAGCTTTGCTCCCTGTTCGGCAGGTTCGTGGACGGGTTCTGCGAGGTGATCAATCCTGATTACGGCTGGTGCCAGACCCACAAGATGTCCGCCGGCGATAAGGAATGCCGCTGGGTATGCAAGAAGGAGGATTGAGGGCTAAAGTGGACAACAACGCCTTCGTGGCGTCGGTGTTGGAGGAGGTGGCCGACCTCCTGGAGCTGAAGGAGGGCACCTTCTTTCAGGTTCGAGCCTACCGGCGGGTGGCCAAGGAGATATCGTCGCTCACCGGGGACATCAAGGACCTCTACATCCGGGGACACCTGGACCAGGTGCCCGGCGTGGGCAAGGCCATACATGACAAGATCGTGGAGGTCCTGCGCACTGGAGAGCTGCAATACCTGAACGACCTGCGCAACGAGTTCCCGGCCGGACTGTTACAGGTCATGCAGGTGCCCGACGTGGGTCCGAAGACCGCCGGGCGATTGTACAAGGAGCTGAAGGTGACCAACCTCCAGGACCTTAAAGCGGCGGCGGAGCAGCACCGCATCAGGATGCTGAAGGGGTTCGGCGAAAGGACCGAGGAGAACATCTTGAAGGGGATCCGATACCTGGAATCAAGGCAAGGCCGAATGCTCCTCGGTTACGCCTATCCCCGGGGAAGGGCCCTGGAGGAGCATATGCGCGAGCAGGGCTTCGACCTGGTCAGCCTGGGCGGAAGTCTGCGCCGCATGAAGGAGACCATCGGGGACATAGACATCCTCGTGGGGAGCGCGGAGCCGGCCAAGGCCATGGACGCCTTCGTTTCCTATCCGCAGATGGAGGAGGTCATGCTGAGGGGTGAGACCAAGACCTCCATCCGCCTGCGGGACGGGGTGCAGGTGGACATGAGGGTGGTCAGTCCGTCCTCCTTCGGGGCGGCGCTGCAGTACTTCACCGGTTCCAAGGAACATAACGTGACGATGAGGTCCCTGGCCAACGACCTGGGTTTCAAGGTGAACGAGTACGGCGTCTTCCGCCTTTCCGACGGGGCGAAGGTGGCCGGGGAGACCGAGGAAGGGGTGTACGAGGTCCTGGGCATGCAGTGGATGCCCCCGGAGATGCGGGAGGACCGCGGCGAGGTGGACCTGGCCAGGAAGGGGCAGGTGCCCAGGGTGGTGACCCTTTCCGATATTTGCGGCGACCTGCACACCCATTCCGAGGCCAGCGACGGAGTGGATACCGTGGAGGCCATGGCCTCGGCGGCCGAAGCCCTGGGCTATGAGTATCTGGCCATCACGGACCACAGTCGGTCGCTGACCGTAGGCAACGGACTGAGCGCGGAGAGGCTGCTGGAGAGCATGGAGCACGTCCGCCAGGTCAACGAAGCGCATCCGGGCGTTCATCTGCTCATCGGAACGGAGGTGGAGATAGACGAGAAGGGCGACCTCGACTACCCGCCCAAGCTGCTGGAGGACCTGGACATCGTGGTGGCGGCCGTGCACTCCCGCTTCAAGATGACCCCGGGGGAGATGACCGAGCGTTTGGTCACGGCCGTCTCCAACGAGAACGTGAACATCCTGGCGCACCCCACCGGACGCATCATCGGAGAAAGGGAAGGCTACTCCTTCGACATGGACAAGGTCATGCAGGCAGCGAAAGATAACGGCGTGGCTATGGAAGTGAACGCCTTCCCGGAGCGCCTGGACCTGAGCGACGTGCATTGCGCCATGGCCAGGGAGAGAGGGGTGACCATCAGCATAGATACTGACGCCCATAACGTCCGGCAGCTGGATTACATGCTGTACGGCGTCGCGACCGCCAAACGGGGTTGGGTGCCGCCGGAGCTGGTCCTGAACGCCCTATCGTGGGATGACCTCAGGAGAAGATTGGGAACATGATCCAATTGGACCGGTTCGGGTCACACGGCGGTCGGAGAGGCTAGCTGGGGGGTCGCCCCCACGCCCTTCGCGCTCGCCGAGCGTAGAGCGATCTCCTTGGTCCTCTCCCATGCCTCCCTTATCATGTCCAAGGACCCCGATACCTCATCGTGCCTGAGGTCCAGCCGAGAGGCCAATAGCTGGGAGTTGGCCCGGCATTTGTCCAGGTCCTTCATGCCGGTGTCTATGAAAAGGCAGCGCCTGAACCCGTCGAACAAGAGCCGCAGGAAGAACTCGGGAGGATATGTTTCGTCGTTCACCTTATCGATATCGAAGAGCTGGATCAGCCCTTCCATACCGTAATCGGACCAGCCAGCGGGATAGAACCAGGTTATGCCGCCGTTCTTCTTCTCCTGGTGGTAGCGTTCAGGGGTCAGGAGGGCGGCGATGCAGTCCTCGGCATCTATCATGACCGTGGGGGTCTTGATGCACTGAGGAACCTCCTTCAGCGCTTGGCACACCCCGTATCCGAGGAAGATAGCGTCCACCTGTCCCTCGAGCCGAGAGAGCTTCTCCGCAATAACGTCCTTAAGTTCCGAAGGGCAGAGGTGGAGCCCGAACTCCACGTACTCCTTGGACACTATCGAACCATCTCCCAGGGTTATCGAATCTATCTCCTTTCTTAGCGCATCGCAGGCGATTATGGCTATCTTGGGCTGCATCGCTCGGGCATCGCAGGGATAGGGCTTTGTTCGTGTCCCGTTTTTTCATGTCTGAATTCGAACATGCCCTGGTGAAGGCGGTTTTAACCAGGTCGTTCGCGTTCGTTCACCCCACCTCAGGATAGAAATGATCAGGCCTCTCAGCCGGGAGTTCCGGCGATAGTTTCGTATCCTTCCAGGGAGATGGCCCGGGACCATGATGGAGGTCACCTTCGACATCACGAACTTGACGATGTGGATGGATGACGTCGCAAGGAAGTACCTCACCACTGTGACCGTTCAGGATTGCATACCTTGGCGAGGGGAGAGCGGCCAGGCCATCGTTCACGTGCCTTGCGCCAGGTCCCACGAGCTTGTTGGCGACCTGCGGACCACCCCGGGGATCATGAACGTGGACGTGGAGGTCTACGACGGAGCGGTGGTGGGCACCCTGGTCATCAAGGAATGCCGCATCATCCGGTGGATCATGTCCGCCGGATGCTTCCTGGAGAACGCCAAGGCCTACGGTGACGGCAAGGTGCAGTTCAAGGTCTTGGCGGGGAACGACGGCTCGATCCCGGAACTGATCGGAGATCTGAAAGGCGCCGGGATGCTGCTCGACATCAAGTGCCTGAAGAAATATGATGATGTGCTGCTCACCACCAGGAGGCAGCGGGAGATGGTGAGGACGGCATTGGAACAGGGATATTATGACTATCCCTCCAGGGTGAGCGTCAAACAGCTGGCAGAGAAGTTCGATATCTCGGAGAGCACCATGCGGGAGACCCTCCGGCGGGCGCACAAGAACATACTGACGGAATATTTCGGCGGTATCAACGAATGAGACCGCCCATCGCCTCGGACCCGAGAACCACCTCATCGTAAAGCGAATAGCGCTACCAAGATCCACCAGCGTGGCAATCTGGACCGATAACTTTTATCAGGGAGGAGTACTCATACTATCGCAATGTCCGCTGACGATGTCGCAGAACGCATCAAGAGCATGGAGATCAGAGGGGCGGCGGAGATCGCCCGCCGGGCGGCCCAGGCTCTGAAGGAGGAGGCGGAGGCCTATCAGGGGAAGGACCTGAAGGAGCTGCGCTCCCGCATGGAACGTTCTCGCGACCTGCTCATCGCCTCCCGCCCCACGGCGATATCGCTTTGGAACGGCGTTCAATATGTTTTCAAGGACACCTCCAAGCTCACCTCGGCCGAGGAATATCGCGCCAAGGTCATGGACAACGCTGACACCTTCATCAGGCGCTCCAGGAACGCCCTGAGGACCATCGGCAAGCTGGGCGCCAACCGCATCAGGGACGGGGACAAGGTGATGACGCACTGCAACAGCAAGGCGGCCATAGCCGTGATGGCGGAGGCCTGGGCGCAGGGCAAGCGCTTCGAGGTCTTCGCCACCGAGTCCCGTCCCTGGCGTCAGGGCGTGCTCACCGCCAACGACCTGGCCAATCTTGGGATACCGGTCACCATGATCGTAGATTCCGCCGTCCGCTATGTGATGAAGGACCTGGACCTGGTACTAGTGGGAGCGGACACCATCGCCTCCAACGGGGCTCTGATCAACAAGATCGGCACCTCCCAGGTGGCCTTGGCGGCCCACGAGGCTAGGGTCACTTTCACGGTCTGCGCGGAGACCTTCAAGTTCTCCCCCCGCACCATATACGGGGAGATGGTGAAGATAGAGGAGAGGGACGCCACCGAGATCGTCAAGGCCGGAGAGGTCCCGCCACAGGTCAAGGTCTTCAACCCGGTGTTCGATGCCACCCCTCCGGAGTACATCGACTCCATCGTCACCGAGATAGGGGTCATCCCGCCCTATGCCGCCTACCAGGTGATCGTCAAGGAGCTGGGTCAGGAATTCATGTTCAACGAGGAGTGATCATATGGAATACGAGGAGAGATACCTACATTTGGACGAGCCCATCGACGTCGATTCGCACGTCATATGCAAGTACAAGGTCGGCACCGACCTTAAGATGACCACCGCCGCGGCGGCCATCGCCACCGAGCAGTCCACTGGAACATGGACCAAGCTCTCCACCCTCGATGAGGACAACTTCCTGAAGAGGAGCGGTAAGGTGACGAGGATCGAAGGCAACGTGGCGACCATCGCCTTCCCGGTGGAGGACTTCTCCCTTGATATCGGGGGAGTGCCGCAGATCCTGAGCATCATCGCCGGCAACCTGTTCGGCCTGGAGGCGCTGCACGCCGTCCGCCTGGAGGATGTGGTGTTCCCCAAGAGCATTCTCAAGGAGTTCAAGGGGCCGAAGTTCGGCATCGAGGGGATGCGCTCCATACTGAAGCGGCCGACCAAGCCTTTGGTCGGTACCATCGTCAAACCGAAGATAGGACTGTCGCCGAAGGAGACCGCCGAGTACGTGTACCAGGCGGGCATGGGCGGCCTTACCAACGGTAAGGACGACGAGACGCTGAGCAACCAAAAGTTCTGTCCGCTGGAGGACAGGGTGGTCGCCATCGCTGAAGCGTTGGACCGGGTGAAGAGCGAGTCCGGACACGTCATGATCCACGCCATCAACGTCAGCACCAACGGGCATCAGGTCCTGGAGGTGGCGGAGAGGGCGCAGGAGCTGGGCGCGACCGAGCTCATGGTGGACGTGCTGACCTGCGGCTTCGGGGCGATACAGGTGCTGGCCGAGGACCCGTCCATCAAATTGCCCATCCACGTTCACCGAACCATGCACGGGGCCATGACCCGCAACCTGGACCACGGCATCAACATGAAGGTGTTCGCCACCCTGTCCAGGATGGTGGGCGGCGACGCGCTGCACGTGGGGACCTTCGGCGTGGGCAAGATGAAGGGCGCGGCGCATGAGGACCTCGCTAACCGGGACATGTGCTTGACCGATGCGCTCCCGTACAAGCGGGTCATGCCCGTCGCTTCCGGCGGGGTCCACCCTGGAATGATCGGCAAGTTCGTGGAGATCGCGGGAACGGAGCTGCAGATCCAGGCCGGCGGAGGCGTTTCCGGCCACCCCCGCGGCGTGCGCGGCGGGGCCATGGCCATGTCCCAGGCGGTGGACGCGGCGGCGTCCGGCGTTCCTTTGGACGTTTACGCCAAGGACCATGTCGAGCTGGCGGAGGCCATCAAGAAGTGGGGGATGGCATGAAGCTTAAGGCGAAGTACGTCGACGTGGACACCGGAGAGGTCACCGCGCTCCTGCACGATTTCGATTGCGCTGAGCTCGGATTGCGGGAGAAGGACCGCGTCAAGCTGTCGCTGAACGGCAAGGTTACCGTGGCCATCGTCACCACCAGCGACACGGTGATCAAGCGCGGGGAGATAGGGCTGATGGGCACCTCGCAGCAGATCATGGAGTCCAAGGACGGGGACCTGGTGGATGTGTCCGCCGCCAGCAAGCCGGAGTCCGTGGAGTTCATCAAGAAGAAGATGAACGGCCATGAGCTGAGCACCGAGGAGATCTCCACCATAATCGCCGACATATCCTCCCGGGCGCTCTCCAACATAGAGCTGTCAGCTTACGTCACCTCGCTCTACATCAATGGCATGAACATGCGGGAGACCGCCGATCTCACCAAGGCCATGGTGGCCGGCGGGGAGATAATCAGCTTCAACAACGGGCCGATCTACGACCATCACAGCATAGGCGGATGCCCGGGGAACAAGATCACTTTGCTGGTGGTTCCGATAATGGCCGCCGCCGGCTGTAAGATCCCCAAGACATCCTCGCGGGCCATAAGCAGCGCGGCCGGCACCTCCGATATAGTGGAGACGTTCGCCAATGTGGCCCTGACCCCTGTCCAGCTCAAGGAGATCACCGAGAAGGTGGGCGGAGTTCTCGCCTGGGGGGGCTCTCTGAACCTGGCCCCGGCGGACGACCTGATCATCAAGGCCGAATATCCCTTGGGCATCGACCCGCACGCTCAGCTCCTGGCTTCCGTCATGGCCAAGAAGAAGGCGGTGGGCGCTAACTACCTGGTGATAGACATACCGATGGGCGAGGGGACGAAGGTCAGGACCATGGACGAGGCCAAGGCCTACGCCCGGGACTTCATTCAGCTGGGTGAGGAGCTGGACATCCGGGTGGAGTGCGCCATAACCTACGGCGGCCAACCCTTGGGAAGGGCCATCGGCCCGGCCCTGGAGTCCATCGAGGCCCTTTCCATCCTGGAAGGGGCCAAGGCACCGAACAGCGTGATCGAGAAGACCCTCAGCATCAGCGGCATGCTCTTCGAGATGGGCGGGGACTACCAGGGGGCCGAAAAAGCACGTCAGATACTGGAATCCGGAAAAGCGTTGAAGAAGTTCCAGGAGATCGTGGAGGCCCAGGGCGGCAAACCGGGCATCACCTCCCAGGACATCAAGGTCGGGCAGTACAGCGTGGACGTCATCGCCAAGCAAGGCGGGTATGTCGGTCAGATCCTGAACAAGGAGCTGGTCCGGGTGGCCCGCACGGCCGGCTCCCCCAAGGACAAGGGCGCCGGGCTGGTGCTCAACAAGAAGGGCGGCAACAAGGTGGACAAGGGCGAGACGCTCTTCACCATCTACTCCGAGCACGAGTGGAAGATGCAGGAGGCCCTCAAGTTGGCCATAAGGCTGGAGCCGGTCAAGACGCAGGGCATGATCCTGGCCAGGGTGCCGGCCTTCTCAAGGGTCGCCCTCTGAAAACCCTTTCCTTCTCTGTTTTTCTATAGCCTCGCCTAAAGTGAGCGTTCCCACCGCCACCTGCCGGGCCAATGCGGAGTTTATGGTTATGGATCCGCCGCTCTCTATGCGGCTCAGCCTCTGGATGTCCCGGACCTCGCCCTGGGTGGGGGCGACACGGGGACGGAAAGGGAGCAGCTCGCCGCGGCTCTGGGCGATGGTCACCGCGGCATCGGCGTCCGGGTGCCCGGTCCGCCGGGTGGTGGACGTCTCATCGACCATCTCGATGTTGCGGGTGACGTCCCAAAGCGAGTTGATGATGCGGTCCCGGTTGGTGGGGTCCCCATGACCCACTCGGAGCAGAAGCTCGTTGGTCTTGACCAGGGAAAGGAGGTCCCTTATCGCCGGGGCCACCTCCTCCGGGGACAGCAACGCATCGGCCAGCAGGACCTTGCCGTCGCCCATGACCGCGATCCCCGGCCGGGGACCGGGGTCCACCCCCACCACCACCCGGTTGAAAGCGCCGCCCTGCAGCAACACCATAGCGGCCTTGACCGCCCAGACCGGGTCGTCGCTGGCGATGACCTTCCGCCCGCGCAGACGCTTCCTCTCCCCTTCGGTGGTGAGGACCAGCTCCACGTTCAACGGCATCGGGTCGGAAAAACCGAGCGAAATGAAGGGCTGACCCCTTTCCTTGAGGCAGCGCACCGCCTCGTAGAAGAAGCGGAAATCCTCGGTGACCACGGCCACTACCTTCATCGAACTCTAACTGAGCCGTGCGGCATATAATCCTTGGTCTTAGGGCGCCTGTTTCGATAAGAACGCGGATGATTGCACAACGATGAAATATTCGAGGCTGGAATGGCAGGACGTGGACGAAAGGGCATTGTCAGACCTGGTGCAGGACAAGTGCGTCCTGGCCTGTCGAGACTTCCTGAGGGAGGATCTCCCGGACCTGGCGTTGGAGCATCCCGCAAGATACCTTTCCTCCCTGATCGAGAGGGAGCTGGTGGACGGCGCCTTCAGTGCAGGACTTCGGGTTCGCGAGGACAGTTCCCCTATGCAATGCGTCCGTTTGCTGTCGGCGGAGGGCGAACCGTCCCTGATCGTTTTGGGCATCAACCTCTCCAGGGAAAGGACCGAACAGGCCTTGGACGTCCTTCGCTCCTCCCGGGCCCGGGAGCGTCTGCTGCTCTACCTCTTCTCGTTCGAGGGCCTGGCCAATGAGGAGAACATATCACAGGCCATAATGGAACCGGAACTTCTTCGGATGGTCCGCGACACCGGGATCGTGGCCTACTTCGCCATGCTTGACGCCCGGGCGGGGATGGGTATGCTGGCCCGTATCGACGGGGAACTGCGCAGCATCCAGTATCTGCCACACTAGCCGTCCTCGTCTATGCGGTCGGTACCTTCGGGAATGCGCCTTCCCAGTCCCAAGAACCCCAGGGCGGCGATGAGTCCGAAGGAGCCAATGCCCATCCACAGGAATATCGGTTCCCCGGTCAAGATGTCGAACAGCAGGCCGCCGAAGAAAGGCCCGGCCGAGAAACCGAAGTTGCTGACCAGGCCGTACATTCCCTGGTACCTGCCCCGTTCCGATTCCGGGGACATCTTGGCCACCAGGGTCATTGAGGAGGGGGAGACCACCATCTCACCCAGGGTCACGATGAACATGCAGATGGCCAGGTATAGGAAACCGGGCGAGAAGAACCATTGCGGGAACGCTATTCCTAGGGATGGCGTCAATCCCACTGATCCGTACCCGATGGCGTAGAGCAGGGACCCGGCGGCCATCGCCTTGGTCATGCGGAGATGGTTGATGGAACGGGAGATCGGGAACTGCATGAACACCACCATCAGCCCGTTCACCGCGTAGAGGTACCCCAGCTCGGCGTTGCTGATGCCGATGATATCGGTGGAGAACACCGCGTAGCTGGAGGCCATCTGTCCGAACAACATGAACAGCGGCACGGATATCATGCAGAACGCCAGGAAACGGCGGTCGTCCTTCAGCCGGCCCAGGTCGCGTAGGGACAGCTTCTGACGGCGAGCGCCGGAAGATATGCTCTCGGCCACGAAGAGGAACACGATCACGGAGACCGTTCCGGTGGCCGCGGCGCTGATTATGAAGAGGAACGGATATGACACCATGGACAGCAGGCCGCCCAGCAGCGGTCCCAGCGTCCAACCGACGTTCCCGCCGATGCGCAGCAGGCCGTAAGCCTCCAGACGCTTCTTCGGCTCCACGACGTCCGCTATAAGAGCATTGGTGGCCGGTTCGAAGAAGGAACCGGCCAGGCTGCTCATGGATATCATTATGGTTATCACCAGTATGTCCGCCCCGCCCGATATTACGTAGGCGAGCCCGAGGAACATAATGCAGCGGGCGGCCATGGCTATGATCATGATCTTGCGGCGGCCCATGATGTCGGCCAGCTCCCCGCCGACTATCTGGCCCAGGGCGCCGACCACCGCCGATATGAGCAGGACCATCCCCACCACGGTCATGGACATGCCCAGCTCGTTGTGCAGGTAGATGGATAGGAACGGCATCACCACTGAGAAGCCCGATGAGGAGATGATGCGCCCGTAGAAGAGCGTCCAGACCCGACGGTCGAAACCCTGGGTCGATCTGAACGACGGCAGCCTGATGGCCATATTCAGGCGTTAATGATGGCCAATCATATCATAATCATTTCTGATGCCAATAGGTAGCATGGTCCAGTCCCGGCTCCGGAGAAAATTTATTAACCACCTCGAGCATGGAAACCCCGGTCGTTGGACCAGGAGGTTCCCGGATATGATGTCGCCACACCGTTTTTCAGCAGGGTCCCGGGAACAGTTCTGAACGTTCTCTGGCATCCTTCTTCGTCCGCCTTTTGAACGCTTTGAAGTATCAAATAAAAGACATGCCCAACGATCCGTATCTGGACGCCAGCGTGGCCTGGCGCATCAGGAACAAGAACATAGACTTCCACGAGAGTGGTTATCGCGAGACCGTCCATTCCATACTGGAGAACGGCCTGGCCACCGGGGTCCGGGGGATGATATCCTCCGGAAAGGAGGCCAGCGTCTACCTGGCCGAGTATCAGGGAGCGCCCCTGGCCGTCAAAGTGTACCGGCTGTACCAGACATCGCACAAAGGAGGCCGGCCGATCAAGCTGAACTCGGCGGGATGGCTGGCCGCGCACGAGTACGACATGCTGCTGCAGGCCTGGAAGGGCGGGGCGCCCGTCCCCACTCCCGCCCGGCGCGTGGAGAACATGCTCTCCATGAGATATCTCGACCAGGAGGGCCTTCCCGCGCCCCGCCTTCAGGACCATCTCCCGGACGACCCGGCCGGTATGCTGGAAATGGTCGCCCAGGGCGTCATTGGCCTGGCCAGGGCTGGGGTGGTGCATTCCGACCTGAGCCCCTACAACGTCCTGGTCAAGGACGGCCGGCCTTGGTTCATCGACCTGTCGGAGGCGATAAGGGTGGACCGCACTGGCGATTCGCCCTGGATAAGGTTGACCGAGGCTGAAAGAGCCCTGCGCAACGGCCTGCGCTCCCTGGACCAGTACTTCCGCCGTTTCGGTCTGAAGGTGGACGATGGCATGGTGCCTATGCTGGTCAAGGAATGGGACCGCTTCGGGGTCATGGGCTGAGGGCAAACGATTTACCGCCCCATGGGCATCGGGGGGCCATGGACTGGACATCCATGACCTTCCTGGCCCTGGCCGGCCTTTACGTTCTGATCAACCTGGTGGCCCTGGCCATGTACGCTTACGACAAGGTGATGGCTAGGAGGGGAAACCGCCGCCTATCCGAGAAGGCGTTGCTGACCGTCGCCCTGGTGGGTCCGTTCGGCGCCCTGGCCGGAATGAGGTGGTTCAGGCACAAGACCAGGAAGATCAAGTTCAAGCTGGTGCCGCTGTTCGCCGTACTGCACGTCCTGCTGGTGTTCCTCGTGTTATACTGAGGCTCACTTGCTTCGGCCGAACAGCCGCTTTTTGGAGCCCTCGCCGTCGAACTTGCGCAACAGCTCCTTCTGCTCGGCGGTGAGCTTCCTCGGCACCACCAGCTTCAGGCGGATGTACAGGTCACCGCGGCCGTGTCCTTCCATGCGCGGCATGCCTAGGCCCTTCAAACGTTGCATCTCCCCCGGCTGGGTGCCGGCGGGGATGTTCACCTCCGCCTTCTTCCCGTCCAGAGTGGGCACCTCGATCGTGGCCCCCAAGGCCGCCTCCGGGAACCCGATCTCCTGGGTGGAGTAGAGGTCCGCGCCGTCCCTCTGGAATTGCTTGTGCTCCCTGACGTTCACCACCACGAAGAGATCGCCGGGCGGCCCTCCGTCCGGGGACGGTTCGCCGGCGCCCGACACGCGCAAGCGCATGCCGGTGTCCACCCCCTTGGGGATATCCAGGGATATCTTCTGCCGCTTTCGCGTCCAGCCCCCGTCGCACTCCGGACAGGGGTCCTTGATGTCCTTGCCGGAGCCGCCGCATTTGGGGCATGCGCCGACGGAGATGAACTGGGAATACCCCCGGCGCTCCACACGCTGCACCTGCCCTTTCCCTCCGCACTGCTGGCAGACCTCCTCCTTGCGGCTCTTCGACCCGGTGCCGGCGCAGGCATCGCATTTCACGGTCAGCGGAAGGGTCAGCTCCTTCTTGATGCCCTCCGCCGCCTCCTCCAGCGTGATGTCCAGATCGTATCGTAATGATTGGCCTTGACGGGGGCCGCGCGATCTACCGCCGCCGAAGAACATGTCGAATATGTTCCCGGAGCCGAAGCCCATGTCCCCGAATATGTCGCGGATATCGCCCTGGTGGGTGAAGTCGTTCCAGTTGAACCCTCCGCCCTGGAACTGGCTGTTCACCCCGGCGTGCCCGTACTTGTCGTACAGGTCGCGCTTCTGCTTGTCCATCAGCACTTCGTACGCTTCGGATATCTCCTTGAAGCGCTCCTCCGCCACCTTGGGGTCCTCCTTGGTGACGTCCGGGTGGTACTGGCGGGCCAGCTGGCGGTAGGCCTTCTTGATGTCTTCCTCGCCCGCCTGGCGTTCCACGCCAAGCACCTCGTAATAGTCGCGCTTCTCGGCCATCGGTGCGCCTACTGGTCGTCAACGATCTTGTAGTCGGCGTCGACCACGTTGTCGTCCTTGGGGGCGGAGCCTTGCTGTTGCTCGTCCGCTTGCTGCTTCTGCGCCATGTTCTGGTATATGCGGGTGGAGATGGCGTAGAACTCCTTCTGCAGCGCCTCCATCTTGGTCTTTATGGACCCGGCGTCACCTTTCTTGATCTCGTCCCGGACGTCGTTTATCAGGGCCTCGATCTTGGTCCTCTCTTCGTTGGATGCCTGCTCGCCCAGTTCCGTCAAGGCCTTCTCGGTAGCGTAGGTCAGCTGGTCGGCCTGGTTGATGATCTCCACCTTCTCCTTGTTCTTCAGGTCCTCATCGGCGAAGCGCTCGGCCTCCTTGACCATCTTGTCTATGTCGTCGGTGGACAGCTTGGTGCTGGCCGTAATGGTGATCTTGGCCTCCTTGCCGGTGCCCAGGTCCTTGGCGCTGACGTTTACGATTCCGTTAGCGTCGATGTCGAACGCCACCTCTATCTGCGGAACTCCGCGCGGCGCCGGCGGGATGCCCATCAGCATGAAGCGGCCCAGGGAGGTGTTGTCCTTGGCCATCGGACGCTCCCCCTGCGTGACGTGGATCTCCACGCTGGTCTGCCCATCGGCGGCGGTGGAGAATATCTGCGACTTCCTGGTGGGGATGGTGGTGTTGCGCTCGATGAGCTTGGTGGCGATGCCCCCAAGGGTCTCGATGCCCAATGAAAGCGGTGTAACGTCCAGCAGCAGCACGTCCTTGACCTCTCCGGCGAGCACCGCTGCCTGCACGGCGGCGCCCATGGCCACGCACTCCATGGGGTCCACGCCCCTCTGGATCTTCTTGCCGACCACGGCCTCCACGAACCTCTGGATCACCGGCATGCGGGTCGGTCCTCCCACCAAGATGATGGCGTCGATCTTGTCCGCGGTGAGGTTGGAGTCCTTCATCGCGCGTTCCACAGGACCGCGGCAGCGGTTGACCACCGGTTCGACAAGCTCCTCCAGCTTGGCCCGGGTCAGATTGAACGCCAGGTGCTTCGGTCCGTCCGCTCCGGCGGCTATGAAAGGCAGGTTGACCTCGGTGGACATGGTGGTGGAAAGCTCGATCTTGGCTTTTTCACAAGCCTCGCGAACCCTCCACATGGCCATCTTGTCGGCCGTCAGGTCCACCCCGGTCTCCTTCTGGAAATTGCCGACGGCGTACTTTATGAGCAGTTCGTCCATGTCCGTCCCGCCCAGTTGGGTGTCCCCGCTGGTCGAGACGACCTCGAACACTCCCTCGCTGAAGTCCATTATGGTGACGTCCAAGGTTCCTCCGCCCAGGTCGAAGACCATGACCTTCTGGGACGTTCCAGCCTTGTCCAATCCGAACGCCAAAGCGGCCGAGGTCGGTTCGTTGATGATCCTGATGACCTCCAGTCCGGCGATGGCCCCGGCGTCCTTGGTGGCCTGCCTCTGGTTGTCGTTGAAGTACGCCGGCACCGTGATTACCGCCTTGGTGACCTCCTCGCCCAGGTAGGCTTCGGCGTCCCTCTTGATCTTCTGCAGGATGAACGCCGATATCTGTTGCGGGGAGTACTCCTTTCCCATAATGTTGACCTTGTAGTCCGTGCCCATCTTGCGCTTTATGGCGGCGATGGTGCCTTCCGGGTTAGTCACGGCCTGCCGGCGGGCCGGCTCACCGACCAGAAGTTGGTTGTCCTTAGTGAACGCGACATAGGACGGGAAGGCCTTCCCCCCTATGCTGGTCCCCTCCGCGCTCGGTATGATGGTCGGCCGGCCGCCTTCCATGACCGCGGCGGCCGAGTTGCTGGTGCCCAAATCTATGCCTATGATCTTAGCCATCTGATTCACCTCTATTATCGCCACTGCCAACTTTCACCTTGGCGTAGCGCACTACCCTCGGCCCCAGGCAGTACCCCTTCTGGAATACCTCCAGGACCTTGCCTTCCTCGCCCTCCCCGACGCACAGCGCCTCATGCAGCGCCGGGTCGAAGTTATCGCAGGGCGTCTCCACCAGCCCCTTGGACTGGAGCAATGATCGTAAGTTGGCTTGAATGGATTCCACGCCCCGCCTGAACTCCTCCGGGGTGGCCCTGGAGGCCAAAGCCCGTTCGAAATCGTCCAGGAAGCCCAGGAGATCATAGAGCAGCCTGTCGTTGGCCGCTTTGATCTGCTCCTCCTTGTCCCGCTGGGCCCGCTTCTTGTAATTGTCGAAATCGGCCTGGATGCGCTTGGCCAGTTCCAGGTTCCTCTCCGCCTGCGCCTTGGCCTCCTCGACCTCGGCCTTCAATCGTGTCATCTCATCGTCCGGCCTGAGCGGCTCGCCCTGAGCCTCCCCCGTTCGCGGGGACCGCTTTTCCTTGGAGCTGTCTTCCATCGAGGGCCCACCCGTTAGCTTGTCTTGAGAATTTAAAAAGGTAATTGAAGGAGGGGTTCCCCCCTCCGAAGAAAGTTTAATCCACGTCGCCCAGACCGTCCTTTCCGACCATGTCCCTGGAGCTCATGCCGGGAGTGCCCTTGGAGGCAATCACGTCATCGATCCTCAGGACCATGACCGCGGCGTCGGTGGCGGAGCTGATGGCCTGCTTACCGACCCGGAACGGTTCAACGACGTCGTTGGCCAGCATATCCTCGACCTGACCGGTGAAGACGTTCACGCCGGCGTGCTTCTTGCCGGCCTTGTGGGACTTCCTCATCTCGATCAGTATGTCGATGGGGTCCAGCCCGGCGTTCTCGGCCAGGGCGGTGGGTATGACCTCGAGGGCGGAGGCGTAGGCGTCGATGGCGATCTGCTCGCGTCCTCCGACGGAGGAGGAGTACTCGCGGAGGCGCAGGGCGATCTCGACGGCGGTGGAACCTCCGCCGGTGAGCATCATTCCGTCCTCGATGGCGACGGCCACAACGCTCATGGCATCGTCCAACGACCTCTCGATCTCGGCGATCACATGGTCGGTGCCGCCGCGGATCAGGATGGACATGGCCTTGGGGTTCTTGCACCCGGTGACGAAGGTCATCTCCTCATCCTGGATCTTGCGCACCTCGACCAGATCGGCCTTTCCGAGGTCTCCGACGTCCAGCTCGTTGATCTTGGATATGATGGTGGCTCCGGTGGCCTTGGACAGCTTCTCCATGTCGCCCTTCTTGACCCGGCGGCCGGCGTAGATGTTCTCCTTGGCCAGGAAGTGCTGTACCAGGTCGTCGATGCCCTTCTGGCAGAAGACGACGTTGGCCCCTACCTTCTTGATCTTGTCGACCATCTGTCTCAGCATGCGCTCCTCCTCGTCGAGGAAGGCGTGCATCTGGGTGGGGTCGGTGATCTCGATCTTGGCGTCGATCTCGGTCTTCTTGATCTCCAAGGCGACGTCCAACAGGGCGATCTTGGCCTTGGTGATCCTCTTGGGCATTCCGGGGTGCACCGGCTCCTTGTCCACGATGATGCCGGGGATGAGCTGGGTGTCGTCCATGGAACCGCCGTGCTTCTTGGTGACCTGGATGTTGTCCATGTCCACCTGCCACTTGCCGCTGACCTTCTCAGCCACGTTGCTGACGGAGTCCACGGCGACCGCGGCCATCAGTTCCTTGGAACCGGAGATGGACTTGCTCATCATGGCGGTCTTGGCTATCTTCAGCAGGGTGGCGCGGTCCTTGGGCTCCACCTTAACGGAGACGGAGTCCAGGACCTCCATGGCCTTGTTGGAGGCCATGCGGTACCCGGCGGTGATGATGGTCGGGTGGACGTTGGCGTCGATCAGGTCTATGGACTTCTTCAAAAGCTCGCCGGTCAAGATGACCGCGGTGGTGGTCCCGTCGCCGCATTCCTCGTCCTGGGTCTTGGCGACCTCGACGAGCATCTTGGCGGCGGGGTGCTCGACGTCGATCTCCTTCAGGATGGTGACGCCGTCGTTGGTGATCACGACGTCGCCCATGGAGTCGACCAGCATCTTGTCCATTCCGCGGGGTCCGAGGGTGCTCCTGACAGCGTCAGCGATCGCCCTGGCGGCCATGATGTTGTTGTATTGGGCGTCCTTGCCCTTCTCGCGCTTGGAACCCTCTTTGAGTATCAGTATAGGTGCGTTTCCCATTGACATGCTACTAACCTCCCTTGGTATCAAATTAGCTTGACACCTAGCTCTGAGCTAGTGGGCATTGGAATGTTTGTTCTTCTATATGAAGCTATTGTGCATCCACCTCTCACCCATACAAAAAAGAGGATTTCCTCTGGCGGAAGCTAAGGGCGACGAAAGGGTTGGGCCGTATTTGATATTATCGTGCTCGGGCAGGGCTTGGAGCAAGGTTATATCCCCTGATGCGCTTCGAGGAACGATCGAATGAGCGAGCTCCAGAAGACGGTGACCGTGGTTTTCAACCGCAAGGGCAAGAAGCTGCTGTCCGAGCGGGAGTTCATCAACGCCCTGTTCTTCGAGCTGAAGTGGGCCGACCCCAGCGGAGCCGGCCGGATCGAGGCCAAGGAAGCGCAGCGGATATTGGAGGCGGCCATGCGCCAGGGGCTCCTGGAGCTTGCTGACGGTTACGTAAAACCGACCTTCGACCTCAAGTCAGTGGAGGTCCCGCTGAACTACAAGCCCACCAAGGACCTGCTGAAGGAGCTGGGGGAGGGTTCGGGACCTGCTGCCGCATCCCCTTCCGCCACTCAGGCGGACAAGAGGGCCGAGCCGCTGCCGGTGTTCTCCGTGCTCATCGACGACATAGCGGCGAAGTCGGGCTGGAACAAGCGGGATGTCGTCTCTAAGATCAACAAGGTCGTCGAGCGCCTCTCCGTGGACGCCGAAGTGGCCGCGCTGCTCATAGGAAAGGACGTCGGGGTGGACGTCGGAAAATACCTTCTGGAAGTGAAGGAAGAGGTTTTGAGGAAGTGAACCTCACTTCTTCTTGATGAAGTCCTCTAGGGTCATGCCTTTCTTGCTGGAGGTCTTCTCCACCGCGGCGATGGTGACCTTCTCCTTGATCTTGATGTCCAGGGTCTTCTCGACCTTGCGTATGAGAACGTCGTCAGGGTGCATCGTGCCCGACTCCAGCTTGTGGATTATGCTGACCCTCTCGTTCATCTTGGCCGCCAGCTCCTCCTGCTTCCACCCGTTCTTCTCCCTGGCCTCCTTGATCCGCTTGGGGAAGTCCAGGGCCAGCTCGAACGACTCCTCACCGCCCTCGTAAACATCCCTGGTCTTCATGCGGCGCTCGCGGTTCTGCAACCTCGCCTGGATCACGGACGGCTCCGCCGCGGTACCCGGTTTCCCACCCGCCTTCACGTTGTCGCCGAATCGGGCGCAGTCCCGGCACACGCTGAGGACCGTTCCCTCGATCCTCACCGGCAGCAGGCTCGCCATCTCCTTCCCGCACATTTCGCATATCATCTCTATCGTTCGTGTTAATACAGGAAGTGGAATTTATACATGAGCCGACGCTCATTATTTCATCCTGTGGAACGGCTTGGGAGGGGAGGGGGAGAAGCATTCCTCGGTCTCAAAATCCAGTTCTGATGGGAACACCGTGGCGAGCGCGGACCGGACGTTCCGACGAAGGTCTTCGGGAGAGGATACCACCCGGGCGTTCACCGTGAACCGCCCCTTGCCCTCAGCGAACCGGGACCCCTTGGCCATATCGACCCCTAAACGGCCTTGCACGCAGGACATCTTCATGGCCATGCGGTCCGTGACCAGCATGACCTTGGCATGCGCCACGTCCCCGGCAGGATAACATTCCGATAGTGCTCCCAGGGCGCGTCTTCCAAGGTCGAAGGCGTCGGTGCGCTGGGGAAGCTCGAAGTTAATAGTGGAATTGTACCATCCCAGTTCCGCCTCGGCCTGGGCGTACCGATCGTAATCGATGTCCGTAGGCTTCCTGTCGCTGACCTCCTCCCCGTTCAAGACCTCCATAATTTCCGAAAGGCCCTCCCCAGTGATCGATGAATACATTATGATCTTGACTGAGGGATTGATCTCCTTGAGAGAGGAACGAACAATGACCATCTGTTCCTGGCTCACCAGGTCGGACTTCGATAGGACCACCGTCTCCGCTTCGCATACCTGATGATGCCTCAGGTATCCGTTCAGATCGTTCCTGTCGAAGCCGTCCGAAAGGGCTCGAGCCGCGTCGACCATGATGATCAAAGGGGCGACCTCGAACCGCTCGCCGTATATCGTCTTCAAAGGATTGACCACCGTGGCCAGCAGATCGGTGCAGCTGCCCACCGGTTCGGCGATCACCATCTGCGGCCGGCAGGTGTCGATCAGTTTCTCCGCATTCTTCATGAGGTCAGGGAAGCGGCAGCAGAAGCAACCTCCGGAGACCTCGCACGAATCTAGGCCGAGGGCGCGGGAGTACTGAGTGTCCACCAGGGCATCGGCCTGGTCGTTCATTATCAGCCCCACGTTCACGTTCAAGGACAATAGCTCCTTGGCTAGCTTGGTTATGAGAGTGGTCTTTCCTGCCCCCAGGAACCCTCCGATGATCACCATTCGTACCTTCATATTTGAGATGGACATCACCTAGCTCCCCGGTCATGGCTTTCTTCTATTTTATACTTTATTATTTGATAATGGAATCAAATATATACAAAATAATTTCATCGGGATGAAAAGGAGTTAACAATGAAGACCTTGAAGCAGAAGTTCACCGCCGAGCTGATCGGTACCATGTTCCTGGTGATCGTGGCCATAGCCAGCACCATACTTCCAATGACCATAGGCGTGGATATGGGCGTCACCGTGTTCGTGAACGCGGTGGCGGTGGCCTTCGTGCTTTTCGCCCTGATAGAATGTATGGCGCCCATCTCCGGGGCACATTTCAATCCCGCGGTCACTTTGGCATTGTCCCGCACCGGGGAGATGAGAAAGGGGGAGGCGCCCTACTACATAATGGCCCAGTTCCTGGGAGCGTTCCTTGGCCTGATCACCGTGCACCTCATGTTCTGGGACACCAACCCTACGCTTCTGACGGTCTCGGAGAACGACATGACCTTCAGCCAGTTCTTCGCCGAGATCGTAGGGACCTTCATTCTCGTGGGCGTGATATACGGATGCGTCCGTGGTAAGAGCAACGCCACCGGGATGGCCGTGGCCTTCCTGGTCGGAGGTATGCTGGTGTCGACCGTCAGCACTATGTTCGCCAATCCGGCGGTGACCTTCGCCCGCATGATGACCTACGCCATATGCGGCATCGCTCCCCTGAGCGGCATCGTGTTCATGGCCATGGAGGTAATAGGAGCGATGCTGGCCATGTTCGTGTTCACCAAGGTCCTGTACCCCTCGCAGCTGGATAAGAAGGACATCTGCGAGCCTGGATATTGCCCGCCAAAGATCATCGAGGTCAGATAATGAAGCGTTCCCACAACCCACCCAGGATGAAGAATTCATCGTTTGATAGGCTTTGGCAAATGCTCATATAGAGGACGGTTTAATCAATGCTCGAAGGTGCCACATTTGTTGGACGAAGAGCTGGACCAATCCATCTCCGAAGAGATCGTCGAGAAGCTGGAGATTCTGGAGCGCCAGAACAGCGAGTTGCTCGAAGAGGTCAGGAGAGTGGAAGGTGAGAAAAGGTATGTGGAGAGCGAGCTCTTCCGGCTGCAGAAGGAGATCAAGAGGATGCGCTCCGAGCTGGAGCGGTTGAAGTCCCCTCCCCTCATAATAGGCAGCATAAAGGACATGCTGATCGACGGCCGCGTCATCGTCAAGAGCAGCACCGGCCCGGACTTCATCGTCACCACCTCCGAATACGTTCCATCGGAAGACCTCATCGTTGGCGCGCGCGTCGCTCTCAACAAGCAGACGTTGGCGGTCATGTCGGTCCTGCCGCAATCACTGGACCCCATCGTCACTGGGGCCGAGATAATCGATAAGCCGACCATCACCTACGAGATGATCGGCGGACTGGACGAACAGATCCTGGAAGTGCGGGAAGCTGTGGAGGACCCCCTCCTGCGCCCCGAACTTTACAAGAGGGTGGGCATCGAGCCGCCGAAGGGCGTACTGCTGGTCGGCCCACCGGGCACGGGCAAGACGCTCATAGCCAAGGCGGTCGCCAACCACACCAACGCCACCTTCATCCGCTTCGTCGGTTCCGAACTCGTTCAGAAGTACATCGGTGAGGGGGCCAGACTGGTCCGCGAGCTGTTCGAGCTCGCCCGGGAGAAGGCACCCAGCATCATATTCATCGACGAGCTTGATTCCGTGGGAGCCAAGCGTTTGGACGTCGCCACCTCCGGGGACCGCGAGGTGCAGCGCACCCTCATGCAGCTGCTGGCCGAGCTTGACGGCTTCAACCCGCTGGACAACATCAAGATAATCGGCGCCACCAACCGGCCGGACATACTGGACGACGCTCTGCTCCGCCCGGGACGCTTCGACCGCATTATCGAGGTGCCCATTCCCAGCTACGAGGCCAGACTGGAGATCTTCCGCATCCACACCGGCAAGATGAGCGTAGAAGAGCACCTCAACCTGGAATCGTTGGCCACCAAGACCGAGCTTGCCACCGGCGCGGACATCAAGTCCATCTGCACGGAGGCGGGAATGTTCGCCATCCGGGACAACCGGGACGTGGTCAGGATGGCCGACTTCGAGCGGGCCATAATCAAGGTTCTGGAGAACGAAACGTCCAAGTGTACCGAGTCAGGCGTCATGTTCGCTTGAGAAACCATCTTCCCCGACCTCTATTTCCTTTTCCAGGACGAAGGAGCCCATGTAACCGCAGCTTAGGCAGCGGTACTTCTGCCCCAGCACCATCCCTGTTTCGTAAACCACGTCCGCGGAACCGCAGTCGGGGCAGGTGGCGATCCAGGTCTTCATGCTTTTGAAACGGAGCTCACCAGTCTTAAATCAATCGTCCGCCAGGTCCTCGCCGCCCTCGAAGGACTCCTGCACCATGGCGTAGATGTCCTCCAGGCCGGACGGTTCCACAGCGGATGCGGGCACCACCTTCTTGTAGGCGCCGATGGACTCGAGCGCTTTGAAAAGCTCTACGCCGAGCACGGCGCGGGTGTCGATCTTGTCGGTGAGCGCGGCGTACAGCGCGTCCGGGGAGTCGGACCACTCCCTTATGGTCTCCAGCTCCTCCTCCTTCAGCAGGTCGCTCTTTGACAGTACGGTAAAGAACGGTACTGAGAAGCGGAAGTGCACGGTGGCGGCCAGCATGACCGAGGAGACGAAACCCGAGGGGGTCTTGCACAGATTGGGGTCGGCCAGGAACATCAGGCAGGAATCCTCCTTGCCCAGTTCCTCCATTATGACCTCGCTGCTCTGCCGGAAGGCGAACAGCTCGATCTGGCCTGGGGTATCAACAAGAACATAGTTGGTGCGGAACTTCTCGACGGACTCGGCCAGGTCCTTGGCGTTCACCGCCATCATGTCCGCGGCCACGATCTGCGCCCCGTTCGGTCCGAGACCGTACTCCTCCATGACATCGTCCACCCGGACCCAGTCACGAATGTCGATGTCCGGCTGGTAGGGCATGTGCTCCACCCCGGGGTCCAGGTTTATGATGACCGAGTCCAGACCCTGCAGGGTGAGCCATTCCTGGAAAGAGTAGATGAGGGAGCTCTTGCCGCTCCCGGCGGTGCCCACGAAGTAGATGAAACGCATGATATCACCTGAAAGGAAGGACGACGCCCTTATGATACTTGCGACGCCACGGCCCCGGTTGGGAAAGGAACGCCCTCAATCCACCCAGGAG